>Ga0268280_1000326_pt1 | contig 42965 bp, 42 predicted proteins | sample saktaG_9_FD_190139 | JGI IMG/M metagenome (GOLD analysis project Ga0268280, IMG submission 190139) | Saline water microbial communities from Sakinaw Lake, British Columbia, Canada - sak_2011_5_24_40m | ecosystem: Environmental > Aquatic > Non-marine Saline and Alkaline > Saline ...
CCGCCAGGCACGGATCAACATTCATGCTTCGTTCTCAGCCTTCGTTCCCAAGCCGCATACCCCGCTGCAATGGGCGGCCAGGGCCTCTGTCGCCGAACTGGAAGAAAAAATGGCCTTGATAAAAAATAGGCTAAAACGTCACAAAAACCTTAATCTTGATTTTCATTCTGCCTCCCGGGGCCTGATCGAGACCATTTTGGCGCGCGGCGACGCCCGTGTGGGCGAGATTTTGCTGCAAGCCTTCCGGCGCGGGGAAACCTTCACTGCCTGGGACATCCATTTCCATTTTCCGGTCTGGGAGGAATTAAGCGGCCTGGAGGCATGTGCTGACTTTCTGTCCGAGTTTCCTTTGGACACAGAATTCCCCTGGGATTTCATCCAATTGAATTTCCATAAACCCTACCTGGCCGCGGAGTACAAGCGAAGCCAGGAGGCTGAGGTGACACGGCCTTGCACCGAGCAGGATTGCGCCGCCTGTGATGGCTGTCTGTTCGGCCGCAGGGAATTCCCGTCTCCACTCTGGGCAAGCCCTGCGGGACTGGCACTCACCCCCCCTGACGTGTATCGGCGGCTGCGTCTGCGCTATGAGAAGAAAGACGACCTGCGCTTCCTTTCGCATTTGGCCATGATGCAATATCTGGAGCGGCTTTTACGAAAATCAGGCCTGCTTTTCAAATACAGTGAAGGGTTTCATCCGCGCATAAAAATGGCCGCTCTGCCGCCGCTGCCAGTCGGCGCCCAAGGATTTAACGAGGCGATCGAGGTCTTTGTGGCCGGCAGTCTGGAGGACAAGGAAGTTCTGGAAGCGCTGAACCGGCCGCTGCCGGACTTCCAGTTTAAAAAGGCCGGTTATGTCAGTGCCGACTCCTCCTTTCACAACGAATTGCAGTTTGTCGATTTATTTTTTGTCTGGGGAGAAGTCGTGCCCGACCATGAGGAGATCGCGGCTCTGCTGTTTGCCGGCGACAGCTTTTCAATTGGCGAAAAAGGCCTGGCTTTGAGAATGGATTACGCACATGGAGGCCAGGAGCGTTTCGCCCGTATATACAAGCTGCTGGACCCGGAGCGGAAATGGACATCCCATTTGAGCCGGACAGCGGTCATTTTTAAAAATGAAAATTGAAATCACTTCACGCGTCAATCCCCGCTTGAAGGAATTGCTGGCTGTAAAGGAAAAGTTTTTCTTTTTTGAAGGGGAAAAATTGGTCTGCGACATCCTAACCCGCCAACTCATTGTGAACCAACTGCTTGTAAGCCAGCAAGGAGAAAAATATCTGCCCGAGATCGCGGCCACGGTCAAAGAATACTGGCAGGTCAGCAGCCAGGTGCTGGAAAAAGTCTCCGACCTGAAAAGTTCGCCGCCGCTGATCGCCGTGCTGGACATACCGCAAAGAGAAATCGATTTCAGCCTGGAAAAAATCGCGTTGGGTTTTGTCGGCATCCAGGATCCGGGCAATCTGGGAACGGTGTTCCGTTGCGCTTCGGCCTTTGGCATTTCTGCTTTGGCCCTGGCCGGCGGCTGCGTGCGCGCCAACCATCCCAAGGTGATCCGCAGCGCCCAAACGGCTATTCTCGATGTCCCCTTTCAGGTTTTTCCCAATATGGATGCGTTGATCGCCAAGGCCCTGGCCCAGAACTCTCATGTCTACGTGACCGGTTCGCATCACCATGAATCCCCCCTGCTTTTAGCGCGAATGGAATTTCCCTGCCTGCTGCTTTTCGGCAATGAGGGGCAGGGGCTGGAACCGCTGCTGCTCGAGCGTTTCCCCTTGATCCGTTTGGAACAGAAAGAACGCATCGATTCGCTCAATGTAGCCGTCAGCGCCTGCATCTTGATGCATGAAATAAAAAGGATACATGGTTTGTGAAAAAAAAACTGCTGCTGCATATCTGCTGCGGGCCCTGTTCCCTTTATGTCTGGCAGAAACTGCAAGCAGACTTTGAGCTCAGCGGATTTTATTACAACCCCAATATCCAGCCGTTCCGGGAATTTGAGTTCCGCCGCCTGGAACTGGAAAAAATAGCGGAAAAATTCGCCTGGCCGATGATCTGGCCCGCCCATGACATGCGGGAATGGTTTGCCGCCATGCGCGGGCTGGAGCGGGAACCCGAACGGGGCAGGCGCTGCCCGGTATGCTTCCGCTTCAGGCTGGAAAAAGCGTTTGCTTACGCCCGCGAACACGGTTTTGACTGCGTGGCCTCGACCCTATCGATCAGTCCCTTTAAAGTGACCGCCCAGATCAACAACGAGGGGCTGGCCCTGTCCGGAAAGTACGGCATCGCCTTTCTGCCCGAGAATTTTAAAAAAAACAACGGTTTTCTTATTACGCGTCGGCAGGCGGAGGCTCTGGGGGTCAAACACCAGGAATATTGCGGTTGCGTTTATTCCAAGGTGGAAAGGTTGCTGCGCCTGCGCAAATAATTGCGGCGAGCCAGTCGCTGCGTCAGGAATTAGCGTATTGCCTCATCTAAAAATCTACCTGAACGGTGATTCGTTGCCGCACGAAAAAAAACGACGCAGTAATATTGGACTTGACAACTCCAAATATATGTGTAATATGGAGTTGTGTATGCCAGAATAATTAAATATCCTCTGAATAAGAGTTTTTTCCTATTTGGGCCAAGGGGAACAGGGAAAACTACCTGGGTTAAAACAACCTTCCCTGATGCTGTTTTCATTGATCTTTTGGAATCTGAGCTTTACATTGGTCTGCTTGCCAATCCGCAAAGGTTGGAAATGCATATTCCCAAGGATTTTAATAATTGGATAATAATTGATGAAATACAGAGAATCCCGGAATTGCTTAATGAAGTTCACAGATTGATAGAAAAATATAAATACAAATTCATTCTGACAGGATCCAGCGCCAGGAAGATAAAAAGAAAAGGTTACAATCTGCTGGCTGGGCGAGCTTTGACCTACTCCATGCATCAGCTTACCGCAATGGAACTTGGAAAAAGCTTTGATCTTGAATATCTGTTGAAATACGGTGGTCTTCCAAGTGTCTATGTTGAGAATGAGCCGAAAAAATATCTTGCCAGTTATGTTAAAACCTATCTTCAGGAGGAAATTCAATTTGAAGGGTTAACCAGAAATCTTGGCGCTTTTTCAAGATTCCTGGAGGCGGCTTCTTTTTCCCAGGGAAGTGTTTTGAATATTTCAGCGGTTGCCAGAGATTGTGCGGTGGAAAGAAAGGTTGTAGAAAATTACTTTTCAATCCTTGAGGATTTGTTGATAGCTTATCGTATACCTGTTTTTTCGGAGAGAGCCAAAAGGCGGATGATAGCTCATCCAAAATTTTACTTTTTTGACAGTGGAGTTTATAGAGCCATAAGACCGATGGGTCCGTTGGATAGACCGGAAGAAGCTGAAGGAATAGCTTATGAGACTCTTATATTTCAGGAGTTAAACGCCATAAATTCATATATGGAATCCGGATACAAGATTTTTTATTGGCGGACCGCTGACGACATGGAAGTGGATTTTGTTTTGTACGGCAGCAAAGGCATCCTGGCTTTTGAAGTGAAAAGAACCGGAAAGGTATCCAGGGAAATGACCAGGGGACTCAGGGCTTTTCTTAAAGCCTATCCCATGTCCAAGGCCTATCTTATATATGGAGGAGAGCGCAGATTAAGAGATGAAAACATTGAAATAATTCCCATAAAAGAAGCCTTGCTTTCTTTGCCTGTCATGTTGAGTTAAAGTTCTGCGGGTGCGTTTATTCCAAAGTGGAAAGGCTGCTGCGCCTGCGCAAATGACCGTGGAACGGCAACTTTGCCGGATTGGCCGGTTTGCATTTGCGCCGCCGATATGATAAATTAGGCCCAGATGAACAAGAAAGTTGTGCTGGCCGGAAAAATTGCCGGGATTGTCCTTGGCTATTTTTTACTTTTTTTTCTGGTGGTTTTTTCGACCGTCAGTCTTCTGGTCAAGGGCGATGAGGTCATGGCTCCCGATCTGTTGGGCAAGCCTCTGCAGGAAGCGTATGCCAGTGCTGCCAAAAAGGGAATCTATCTAAAAAAAATTATCGGCGATTTCGGCGGCACCTATGCTCCAAATACCGTGGTTAACCAGTTCCCGGCCCCGAAAACCAGCGTCAAAGTGAAATCCATAGTGAAGATCTTTGTGGCATCGGAAGTTGGGCAGACGGTCGTACCCATATTGGTCTCGCGGAGCCAAAAGGAATGTGAGGCGCTGCTGAAGAAAAGCAAACTGAAAAAAGGCCACAGCGCTTTCATCACCTCCGCCGAAGTCCTGCCGGACTGTCTCATCAGCCAGTCTGCTCCGGCCGGCAGCCGCATGGCCGAGGGCTCGGCCATCGATCTGCTCATTTCCAAGGGTGGAGAAAGTCGTTCTTTTGTCATGCCCGATCTGATCGGTAAGGAAGCGGTCAAGGTGCTGGTTTTCTTTGAGAACCAGGGTTTGAAAATATCGAAGATCGAAGAAGTGCCCTATTTCGGATTGAAGCCGGGCATTGTCCTCAAACAATTTCCTTCGCCCGGGTTCGAGATCAGCTCAAAGAATCTGATCGGCATTCAGGTCAGCAAATGAACCCCCTCTTCCCCTCTATCCTGTCCACCAATTTTTTCAATCTGGAAGCCAAGCTGCGTGAATTTGAAACAAGCCGTATAGATTTCATACATCTGGATGTTATGGACGGTCATTTCGTTGATACTATCTCTTTCGGACCGGGATTGGCTCGGGCGCTCAAGGAAAAATTTCGTTTCCGCCTTGACGCGCACCTGATGGTCAGTAACCCGGACAAAGCGATCCCGCATTTTATCAAGGCTGGAGTGGACTGGCTTTCCTTCCATAGCGAAACATGCGGCGATACACCTGGCTTGCTCAAAATGATCCGGGACGGCAACTGCCGTGCCGGCCTGGCGCTGAATCCTGACACTCCTCTTGAGCAGGTGCGACCCTTTTTAGGCGCGGTTGATTATATCCTGGTGATGAGTGTTTTTCCCGGATATGGCGGCCAAAAATTCATTGCTTCTTCCCTGGAGCGGGTGGCGCTTTTGAAAAAGGAAATCATCAGTCAAAAAAGTCACTGCCTGCTGCAGGTTGATGGTGGCATCAATGTCGACAACGTCGGACCCTTGAAAGAAGCCGGCGCCGACCTGTTCGTGGTGGGAACATCTTTATTTAATGCCGACAACATAGAAGAAACAGTCAAGAGATTTTTAAATCAGATGCCATGGAGTCAATTATGAAAAAAAATGTTTTGTTACTACTGCTCATTCTGCTGGTCAGCGCCGGCGGCTGTCGTTCCAAGAAAGCCATCAGCATTGATCCGAGCGATAAAGGTTCGGATAAAAAAATGTACGAGAACGCCATGAAATACATGAGCAAGGACCCTGAAAAGGCCCGCCTGCTTTTCAAGGAGGTCGCGCAGCTCTATCCCGATTCCATTTACGCCAACAAATCAAAGCTGGGTATTGGCGATTCGTTTTACCGGGAACGTGACTCCGCTTCACTGATCATGGCGGCTGTTGAATACCAGGAATATGTCAACCTGTATCCCTACTCTCCCGACGCCGTGTATGCCAAGTATCAGATCGGTATGTGCTATTACAAACAGATCAGAAAGCCGGAACGGGATCAGACCAAAACTTTCACGGCCCTCAAGGCCTTCGAAGGGGTGATCCAGCAGTATCCCGGAACTCCCGAAGCCGAAGAGGCAAAAAAGAAAATCGATGAGTGCCGCCAGAACCTGGCCCGGCATTATTACCTGATCGGATATTACAATTTCCTGATGAAATCCTTTTCCGGAGCTATCGCCCGTTTCAAGCAGGTCATGGACGAATACCCGGATTTCGCTACCAATGACAAACTCTTTTATTATACCGGCAAGACCTATTTGGCTATGAAAGATTATGATTCGGCACTTTCGTTTTTCCAGCGTGTGATCGGCAGTCATGCCAAGTCCAAATATGCCAAAAAAGCGCAGCGCCAGATCAGCAAGATCAACAGTTTGGTCGAAAAAACAAAAAAAACCGCTCCAGGTGCTGGAAAATAAAGACGACCTTCCGGAGGGTCCGGGGATATATATTTTCCGGACCGCGTCCGGCAAAGCGCTATATATCGGCAAAGCGATCAATTTAAAAAAACGTGTTGCCCAGTATTTTAAAAAAAAAGACCAGCCAATGATCGGTAACCTGCTGGCGCGTTCGGCCGTCCTGGATTTCATTGTTACCGATGATGAAGCCGATGCCTTGCTGTTGGAAAGCGATCTGGTGCACAGCTATCAGCCTCCTTTCAATATCCGGCTTAAGGATGACAAGAGTTTTCCGTCAATTGAGATCACCCTCATTGAAGATTTCCCCGGCATTTATTTTTCCCGGAAAGCCAAAGCCGGCAATTTTGCCCTGGGACCGCTGGTCAACGCCAGGAAAGCGAAAAATCTCATTGATACCGTCACCCGGCTTTTCCGCTTGCGCTCCTGCAGCAATGTGCTTTTTAAAAAAGGAATACCCTGCCTGTATCACCATATCGAGCGCTGCTCGGCGCCATGCGCCGGAAAGATCGAGCGCACTCTTTATCGGCAGCAGGTGGAATACGCCCTTGATTTTTTAAATGGGCGGAAAAGGAAAATCAAGGCCAAGCTGGGCGAGCATATGCGCCGTATGGCCGCCAGCCAGAACTTTGAACAGGCGCAAAAGTTCAAGGAAGACTTGGAGTTGATGGATAATTTTTCGCTGCGCTCCTATATCTCCACCCGCGCGCACGGTGATTTTGACGTGCTGGCCGTCTGCGTTCTGGGGCAGGAAGCTTTTTTTGTTCATTTTGCTGTTGCCGGCGGCCGGGTGTGCAAGAGCGGTTATTTCAACCTGCAGACGCTCCATGACAACGATGATGAGGCTCTTAGGGAATTTATGATCGATTTTTATCGCCGCCGGCCTCTGCCCGGAGAGATCATCGTCTCACGGCTGCCGGATCAGAGCGCAGGGCTGGGCGGTCTTTTTTCAGCCCAGGCGGGCCGCCGGGTCACCATACGGACCGTCCGCCAGGGGAAAAAAAGAAAGATTTTGGACCTGGCCCTGAAAAACCTGGCCCTGTTCGTACAGAAAAGCGATTACCGTTTACTGGGAGAAAAAATAAAGGAAATGCTGCACCTTGATAAATATCCCTCTCATATCGAGGCTTTTGACATATCCCATCTGGGCGAAAAAAACCGCGTAGGCGCCCAGGTTGTATTTCAAAACGGCAGACCGCAAAAGCGCAGCTACCGCAGCTACATCATCCGCAGCGCCGCGGCTGGCGATACCGAAGCGTTGAAGGAAGTGTTGATCCGGCGCTTCTGCGACGAACCTTTACCCCCCGACCTGCTGCTTATTGACGGCGGATTGCCGCAGCTGGAGGCGGCCCGGCAGGTCAAGATCCAACTGGGACTGCCATGCGACCTGGCAGCCTTGGCCAAGGGCGAGGAGCGGATTTTTCTGGAGGATGGCGCTTCATTCGTATTGGCAGCAGGGACGCCGGCCAGGCACCTGCTGCAGAATATCCGTGACGAGGCGCACCGCCGGGCCATTGCCCATCACCGCCGGCGTCGCGAAAAACTTCCCAGCTGACCTGCTTTCGGCTAACGGCCGTTTTTTATTCGGCCGCGGCGGCACTGAGCAGGGAATTGAACATGATCTTGTACGTTCCTTCGCTGTGGGTACGGTGGATGATATCGGGGCCGATGAGTATGATCCGGCCTTTGCCTTTGCGGTAATCGACCAGCAGGGATTTGCGCGTCAATTGCGCCTCGCCTTCCAGCCAGCCCGAAAGCAATAAATCTCGTTCGCCAAAAACCAGTGGCGTATAACGGCTTTCAAAGGCGGTTTTGGGCAGAGAGGTTTCGAAGGTCGGGGTGTCCCTGAAAACGATGGCGGCCGTCTTGTCCATGCCCGCCGTCAATTCGGAAATTTTCACCTCCACGCTCAAGTATGAACCGGGGCAGACCACTTTGCTGTTTTCTTCCATGATGTTGGTCACCGGCATTTTGAATTTGCTGATGGCGTAATTGCACGATTCTTCCATGAAAACCAGGGTTTTTCCGCCTTTGACCATCTCCTTGAGCAATTTTTCGCCACTTTCGCCGATGCCACCGGAATATTCGGGCGGGGCCGGGATGGCCCATTTCTCCCACTTCTTCGGCGGCTTGTCATTTTCGATCTCGGTTTCCGAGGCGCCAACAAATACCAAGATGTCAAATTTGCCGGCAAAGCCCTTTTTGGCCACGTCCTTGGGATGAACCGTTTCGTAGGGGATCTTGTATTCATCGAAGACATAGCGCAGCCAGCCCTCGGTCATGTTGTGTCCCCAGTTTTGATACAGCCCCACCTTGAAGGGCCGGAGGCGGCGAAACTGCTGCAGCGATAATTTCTTCCTGGAGGTCAGTGTCAGCGGGGCTTCGGAGTGGATGCTCTTTAAAATTTCCAGGGCTTCACTTTTTTTGACCAGGAAGGAACCGCTTGAGAAATCGGGGCAATCGATGTTGCGGTAAACCGTTTTGCCCTTGCCCAGCAGTTCAAAGGCGGCCCGGTAGGAATGGTTGGCGTGGGAATCGAGGACGATGTATTCTTCAAGCTCCTCCGGGAATTGATTTTTCTGCAACTGAGCCATGCTGACCGGCTCCATTAATGCTTTGAGCGGTTCATTGACCGCCGCGCTTTTAACGCCCATACCCACAGGCAGAGTCCAGGCGGCCATGTCGTAGGGAAGTTCAGGCTCGGCTTTGAGGTTTTTGCGGATGTCGGGATAGTGCTGGTTTTCAAAAATATTTTTCACGAAAGCACGGTAGGGTTGGGCCAGGGGAACCACATAGGATCTTTTGTCGAACATGGTGTCGCCGACCCGCAGCGGGTGAGTAAGCTGAAAAACCCGGATATCCGATTTCAGCAGGATGCGGATGAAACGCTCGGCTACGGCAGGGTCATGCTGCTGTCGCGGCACGATGAAAGCGTAGGGCGCTTCGTTTTCACCGCGGGCGATATTTTCGCGGGCTATCTGGTAGGTGTTGTAGAGCAATTCCTTGCGCTGGCGAACGGCGCTGTTCAACACCGACAGGGTGGCCTGCAGGTCGTAGGTCACCAGGTCGGCCAATCGCCACCAGCCGCCTTTCCAGGGATTGGGGCTGAAAACCCGCTCTTCATTTTTGAAGCTTTCGGCGCTTTCCACTTCCTCGGGTTCGATAAAGATCGGCGTGGCCAGCCGCACCGAGGCGCCCTCGAAGAGGATGCCCGGGATGTTGTGGAACCAGGCCGAATCGTCCAGGGCACCGATCCACCAGCCGGTGAAGTCGCCGCGTGAGGCGACGCCTTTTAAACCCAACTTTTCCAGGTCATAGGCGATGCGGGAACCGATCAGGTTGATGCTGCGCCAGACCAAGGGGTGCACGCCCGGTGTGGAGGGGTCCTGATAGGGGGGAATGAATAAACGGTCGCCGCTGCTTCCCATCTGGTGCTCGTCGATCAATATCTGCGGATACCATTTGTAGTAGAGTTCCTTGACGATCAACTCGGTTTCCTTCAGGCTGACCTTGAACCAGTCGCGGTTGTTGTCATGGCCGGCGTACCAATGATACAGATAGGGCGTGCCGGTGCCTTCGTATTCCGTGCCCTTGGTTTTGTTGTACCATTCCACTTCCATGATCTGCCCGTCGGGGTTGACCGAGGGAAACAGCACCAGGATGACGTTTTCCAGAATATCTTGAATGTCGCCGGTTGTGCCGGCAGCCAGGAGGTATCCCAGTTCCATGGCCATCTGCGAGGAAGCGATCTCGGTGGAATGCAGGTTGCAGGTAACAAAGACGATGGCTTTGCCGCTGGCGGCCAACTGCTCGGCCGCGGCCGCATCCACTTCACCCTGCGCCAGTTTGCGGGTGATGTTCGTATATTTTTCCAACTCCTTCAGATTGCTTTCGTTGGATATGACGGCCATGAACAGGTCGTTGCCCAGGGTGGTTTTTCCCAAAGTGAATGTTTTCAGCCGCGGTGATTCCCGGCTCAACTGCTCAAAATAGGCTTTAATCTGGTTGTAGTGAGCCAGGTTGCGGTCGCTGCCCGGTTTGAAACCAAGGAATTGTTCGGGGCTTTGCAATGGCCATGCCAGCGTGGCCATTGTGAACAAGATCGCGCCGAAAATCAATGGTTTTTTCATCATGCCTCCTTCAAGAGCGGATTATAATACCGGAAAGAGATGATTTGCAAGCGGAATTTATTTTTTGCCCGGGCCGCCGGCATGATTGACAAAAACGCCGCCGCTAATTATAATGTCACCTTGATTCGAGCCGGAGTGGCGGAATTGGCAGACGCATCAGACTCAAAATCTGACGGGGTTTATCCTTGTGAGGGTTCGATTCCCTCCTCCGGCATTTTTTCCTTTCGTAGTGAATTTAATCCAGGTTGCGTTGTTCCACCATGCCCCTTTCCTGAAAAAAGATGGAAATGATGGTGTAGGGGACTTTTTTGTCGCCCAATACGGCGCTGACCGTGCTCTGGGTGACGTGCAGCAAATCGAGATTTGGTTTGAGCCACTCGTTGATCTTTTTTTCCAATTCGGCCCCCTGCCCGGAAAACATTTTGTATTTCATGGTTCACCCCCCTTGTCTTCACGAGGGAATTATACCATAGGCGCAAAGATCAGGAAATGATTTTCAGCGCCCGTGGCACCGAGGCGAATTCGAGATTGCGAAATTGGCGGGGGCGCGCATTTTCGCTTAGGACTTCGCCGTCGATCTGGATGGTGAAAGGCTTGTCGGAACTGACCGTAAATTGCGGGGCCTGGAGGGTGATTACTTCCTTTTTATCGGCGAAAGCGGCGGCAGGAGTCATAAGTGTGATATAGGCCAAACGGGAAAACGAGCATTTTTTCACCAGGAAAGCGTCCAACAGGCCGTCGTCGGTGCGCGCCCGCGGCGAAGTCATTTTCCCGGCCGCATAATAGCGGATGTTGTTGAAAACGGCCAGCATGAATTCGCCGCTGATGCGGCCTTTATCAAATTCCACATCCAGATTGAGCGGGACTTCGGCCGAACGGCAGGCCTGCCAGCCGCCGCGGATGCCGGAAATGGTCTGGTACTTTCCCAGACGCGGGCTGCGCTTGACCACCTGTTCGACATACTGGTTGACCAAGACGGCCAGGCCGATTGAGGCCTGGCCCGGGTAATAGCGCAGAATTTTCCTGCCCTCGCGGACTACGCCCAGGTCGATCTGCCGCGAAAGGTTGCGGCGGATGGCCCGGCAGGCCTTTTTCAGGGAGTGGACATCGAACTCCTTGACCACGTCGTTGCATGAGCCCAGGCCGATCATGCCCAGGGTGTTATCTGCTTTCAGGCGCATCAGTTCATTGATCACGATCAACAAGGTGGTGTCGCCGCCGGCGGCAACCAGGGTCGGATAATCCGCGGCTGTCACTTTGACCAGGTCACGCAAGTCGTCCTCGTGGCGCGACTCGAACCAGTCGCAGGCGATACCCTCTTCCCTCAGGCATTTTTGCAATGTCCGGCGTTTCAGTTCAGCCCGGCCCTTGCCGGCGCTGGGGTTGAATAAAATGGCGATCTTTTCCATCAATGTGCGCCCAGTTCCGCAAGCACATTGACCGCCTGGTTGACCCGGTCGGCTACAAACAGGACATAGCGGATATCGACATGTATGGAACGGCTGAGGTCGGGTTGGTAATAGAAGTCGCTGTCAAGCGCTTCATAATTACCGTCAAAAAGCACGCCGACCAACTCAGCGCGTCCATTGAGCACCGGGCTGCCCGAATTGCCGCCGCTGGAATCATTGCTGGTCAGGAAATTGACCGGGATGTCACCTAAAAACGGATCGTTGTAGCGGGCCCGGCCAGGGCCATTGATTGCCGTGACCATCTTGGCATCGAGGTCAAATGGAAATTTACCACTATTTTTGGCCAACATGCCGCTTAGGGTAGAGAAGGGGGCGTAGCGGACGGCGTCGCGGGGCGTGTATCCTTCGACCCGGCCGTAGCTGAAACGCAGGGTGGAATTGGCGTCAGGATAATAGAGCGCTTGCGGGCCCAGACCCATCATGGCTTCGATATACAGGGGTTTGAGTCGGAGCCAACTGCCCTCAATGCTGTTTTTACGGCGATTGAAGGCATCGATATCGGGTTGAATTTTGCCGGCCAGGGAGATGAAAGCGTCCTGGGTCGCGGCCAGGGTTCTGGCATCGGCGGCGAACATTTTCAGTTTAAAATCCAGATCAGCAAGGCGCGTGTTGCTGTAGAGCCCATTGACAAAAGCGGCGATCTTTTCGCGGCGGCCCTTACCGGCTGCGTGCTGGATTTCTTTGGCCAGGCTTTTGAAGGCGCCGGCGCTGTCGGCAGCCAAAAGTTTATCCAGGAAAAAAGATAAAATCGCTTGGTCGGTGGCCAGGTCGAGATTTTTCTGGCTGACCTGCATTCGTTCTTTTTTAACGGCCATGTCGCGTTCCATGAACCCGCGTTCGCGGTGAAGGTCTTTTTTAGTCTTCTCATGGCTCCACTTTTTCAGGGTCAGCGCCCAGTTGAGCAGCCGGCAACCGCGGCTCAACCAGCTATAAATGGTGTTCAGCGATATGATTTCCCGCTCTGCCGTGTTCAGGCTCTCGATGTCGCCCAGCAACCCAGAGAATTTTTTCTGCAGTGCGGGTTTGGACGCGATGAAAGCGGCCAGCTGTTTTTCCTTGGCCAGCTTGAATTCGTAGACCTGGTTTCTTTGCAGTCCGGCCAGCAGGCCGCGGTTGTTCTTGATCGAATTGTAGAGCCCCTGCAACATGCCGGCGTTCTTGATCTTTACTGCTTCGTTGGTCGTTGAACATTTTTCGAGCAGTTCGATATATTGGGCCAGCAAAGCGATGCGTTCAGGATAATTGGCCTGGACCTGGCTGCCGATCTCGGCGGCAGTGCACCAGCGTTTACTGGTGCCGGGATAGCCCAGGATCATGGTGAAATCACCGGAACGCAGGCCGGTTTTGGCGACAGGGAAATGATGCAGCGGCCGGTAAGGGACGTTGTCCTTGGCCAGGTCGGCCGGGCGGCCGTCTTGGCCCACGTAAGCGCGTAGAAAAGAAAAATCGCCGCTGTGGCGCGGCCACATCCAATTGTCGATCTCGCCTCCGTAGGCGCCGATGGAACGAGCCGGCACGTAGACTATCCGCATGTCCCTTATTTTGAAGTAGGTGACCAGGTAGAATTCCCTGCCGCTGTAGAAGCGGGCGACGGAGCATTCGTTGCCCGGGATCTTCTCGCCGTCCCGGATCAGTTCCTGGGATATCTTTTCGATCAGGCGCAGGCGCTTCTGCGGGTTGAGGCCCGGGCGCAAGGCCGCTTGGAAGCGGAAGGTGACGTTCTCAAAACCGCTCATGATCCTGACATTGTAGCCGGGGGCCGGTATTTCTTCGCTGCGGTCGCTGGCCAAAAAGCCGTCGCGGATGTAATTGTGCTGCGGAGAGGACAGGCTTTGCACGGCGCCGAAAGCCACGTGGTGGTTGGTAATAATCAGGCCGTCGGCGGAGACAAACGCGCCGCTGCCGCCGCCCAGGCGGACCATGGCCATGGCCAGGCACTTTGTCCCGGGTTGCCAAATGTCGGCCGGGTCAAACTGGCAGCCCATGGCTTTCATGTCAGCGGTCAGGCCGGCCGTAATGCCGTCCAGGCGGAACATTCCTTCCTTGGCGGTCAATGATAATGCGCTGAAGAGGATGAGAATGATAATGGCTTTTGATCGCATGCGCGGCTCCTATTCCGGCCCGGGAGTTAAATTGAATTATATCTTGTTCGGGTTGGGATTACAACCCATCTTGCCTGCCGCTTCCGGTCAATTGCCAGCCATTTCCGCTTGTGTTATAAATTATCCAGACGGAAAAGGCAGCCCTGTAGAAAATCCTGATCGATGAAGCGCTGACGGCGATCGGCCGAATCATTGAACGGCCGTATTGCCGCACTTATTTTTTAATCCTTGTTTGCCTGAGCAAGCGTTTCCTTTTTTCAGACGGAAAGCGTTCGATGGCATAGCGCAGGGTGGTGCGCGGTATGGCCGGGCCGTTGGCCAGGAGAAATTTTTCCAGTCGCTTCATATCGCGCTTGCCGGCCTCGCGCAGCAGCCAGCCGTTGGCTTTTTGCACCAGGTCGTCGCGATTGGCGAAATGCCTGGCCGTCATGGCGTAGGCCGCGTTCTGGTATTCGTCCTTTTTGACCAGCTTGAGAAATGCGACGATCGAGGCCCGCTGCACCCAGTGGTTGGGTCCTGCGGCCCACTTCTCGATCGCGCTGAGAAGATGCGGATACTTGACCAGCAGCGCGCCCAGCACCTGGGGACAGAACACATCCACTGATGCCCAGTTGTCCAGGTAGTTCTTTGCCAGCCAGGAGCGTACGGTCCGGAACAATGAGCGCGGAAAGCTTTTGTGATAGCGGGCCAGGATCAGGGCAGCCACTCCCTTGGCCTCGAGTTCGGGACGCGGGAAGAGCAGGTCGCACAGTTGAATCGCGTCCTGGATGGACCATTCTTTTTTTATTGCGACATACAATTCTTTGGCCAAAGCCCTGACTTGGGGGGAAGAGACGCCGAAGGATCTGACCGTTTCCTTGAAATATTTTTGCACTTGGCGGGCCTTTTCCGCATCGGCCATGGCTGCAAGCTGTTGCAAGGCTGCGGCGGCGATCGCCGTCGGTGTCATTGATTTTTCTGGCATTTTCCCTCCATGGATCAATTGCCCTTGAATTTTACCTTGGCTGCTCAATTCAGGCAAGTCGGCTTGTGGCTCTTGAAAAAAAAGTTTTTTTGTGATAAAAAAACTAGGCGGGAGGTTTTAAATGAAAAAAATTATGCTGCTACTTTCGGTTATATTGATTTTTTCAGCTTGTATCTGCAAGCCGGTGATCGGCGGTCTGCCCGAGGGCCGGAAGGTCAAAGTGACCATTCAGGATAAGACTTTCAAGGGCGAACTGCTTTCGGTAACCCCTGAACTGATCATCATCCGTTTCCGCGATGAGGACAAGAAAAAAGATGTTTACCTGGGCTGCCCCGTGCCCGAGACCGACATTGTCAAAGTGCAGAAGGGCTGCGGTCCGATCGGCAATATGTTCGCCAAGAATAGGAAATTCACCTTCAAGAAAAACACCGAGGCCAAGATCAAGGAGAACATCGTTATCCTTTCCCATGATGCCCTTTACGCATCCATGATCCCCGATCACGTCCAGGAGCAGCTGCAGCTTTTTAACCAGCTTTAAACACCGCCCTTGTTCCATAAATCCTCAGCCCGGCCATGAAGCGCTTTTTCTTACTTGGGCTGAATTTCGCTATCGTTGCTTTTTCCCTGTGGGTTCACGACAAGGTCCGCGTCTGGGCGGCCCGCCGCCTAGGCGATCCCGAAGCCGCGGCCCGGCAGCGCTCGGCAGACAATCCCTTCTCCCGCGTCGACTGGATCGGCAGCGCGCTGCTGCCGCTGTTTTTGCTATTCCGCGGCCTGCCGGTCCTGGGCTGGACCAGGCCCCTCGAGCTCAACCCGGACAATCTGCGCCGTCCCTGCCGCGACGGTCTGTTGATCGCAGCCGCCGGCCCGGTCGCCAACATGCTGCTGGCCCTTTTCGGCATCGGCCTCATACGGAGCTTGACGGCTGCCGGCTGGCTGACCTCGCCGCTTTTGCTGCAAATCCTTATTTCATTTTGTTTGATCAATGCCTGCCTGGGAGTGTTCAACCTGCTGCCTATTCCGCCCCTGGCCGGCGGCGCGGCGGCCGAACTTTTCCTGAATGGCGACGCCCTGTCGGCTTTCGAGGACATCAAGCCGTATGGATTCCTACTGCTCCTGGCCGGAGCTTTTTTTAATTTTTTTGATTTTCTAACCGTACCGCTGACGCGGCTGGTAAATTCGCTTTTGGGTTTCTGAAGAAAGAGTGTCAGTGTCAGTGACAGTGTCAGCAAGAAGGGAAGCGACGAACTATTAGTGTTAGTGTTAGCAGAGCCAAATCGCTGAACGTGGATAATATCTGACAGAAAGTGTTAGTAACAGCAATCAGAGAATTCTTTAGATCGTTCTGCTCCAAAGCGAACGGGCTTTATCTTTAACGTCGAACATCGAACTTCGAACGTCGAACCTACTGAGCATGAAAGTTCTAATGCTTTTTCTTCAACTCTGAACATTCTGGCTGCGCAGCAGCGACTGGTAATAAGCGCACTTTTCCCGCAATTCGTCGTGGCTGCCGGCCCCGACCAGTCTCTTGTCGTCGAAGCACAGGATGCGGTCGGATTGGCGAATGGTGCTCAGGCGGTGGGCGATAATGAACAGCGTCTTGCCGCGCACCATATCTGGCAGCGAGGCGAATATCGATTCTTCGGTTCGGGAATCGAGGGCGGAGGTCGGTTCGTCCAGGACCAGAATGTCGGGGTCTTTGACCAGGGCGCGGGCGATGGCCAGGCGCTGCTTCTGCCCCTCGGAGAAATTGACGCCGCGCTCGCCGACCGCGGAGCGATAGCCCTCGGGCAAGGTGGCGATAAAATCATGGATGCCGGCGGCCCGCGCCGCTTTTTCTATCTGCGCTGAATTTGCTTCAGGGTCGCCGTAGCGCAGGTTCTCCTCAATGGTGCCCGCAAGCAGCGTCGGCGACTGCGGCACGTAGCCGATGCGTCGGCGCAGGGAATTCAGTTCATATTCTTTAGCCGGCCGGCCGTCGATAAGGATCTGCCCTTTTTGGGGGCGGTAGAATTGCAGGAGCAAACTGACCAGGGTGGTCTTGCCCACGCCGCTGGGGCCGACCACGGCCATGTGCTCGCCCGCCAGCACCAGAAAGGAAATATCCTGCAAAACCGTATCGATGCCATTGTAGGAAAAAGAGACGTGTTGGAATTCCACTTCTCCCTTCAGCCGCTCGCTTTTTATTCCAACCCCGGCCTGCTCTTCGGGCACCAGGTCGAAGAGCGCCGATACCCGTTCCAGTGAGGCCACGGCGCCCTGCCACTGGAAGTTGGCCTGGGCCAGAAACTGGGCCGGCCCGTAGACGAAGCCGACGTAGGACTGGAAGGCCAGCAGCGAGCCCACGCTCCACTCGCCGCGGATGATCAGGAAGGCGCCACCGGCCATGACGATCAGGTGGGCCAGGTCGGGGGCGAAGTTGATGGCCAGGTTGGCCACCGAGCCCAGCGTGTTCTGTTCCATGCCCACCTGGAACGATGCGCGCAGTTTGCCCATCAGGGTGTTCAGCGTCCGCTTCTCGGTGGCGAAGGCCTTGATCAGCGAGGTCTGGGCCAGCGATTCCTGCACCGACTGGTAGACCTCGGCATGGCGCTCCATGCCGTGGTGGCTCAGCACGCGCAGCTTGCCGCCGAAAAAGCGCACCGAAAGGAACATCAGCGGCAGCACCACCAGCACGGCCAGGGCCAGGCGCCAGTTGAGGTAGATCAGAAAAATTGTGCCGCCGGCAAAACGCAGGACCGAACTGAACATGTGCACGATGGAGGAGGAAAAGAACCAGCGCAGGCCGTTGACGTCGCCCAGCAGGCGCGACATCAGGTAGCCGGTCTCCTTGGCGTCGAAAAAGGACTTGGGCAGGCGCAGGGTGCGGTCGAACAGGGCCTGCTGGATCTCGAGCAGCACTTCCTGCTCGAAGCGGGTGAAAAAATACTGCTGCAGAAGGCCGAAAAGGACACCAACGATCTTGATGCCGGCCAGGAGCAGGATCACGCCCAGCAGCAGGGAGAGCTGCTTGCCCAGGATGACCTTGTCGATCAGGAAGCGGGTGATCAGCGGGCCGGGAAAGGCCAGCAGCGAGGTCAGCAGGATGAGCAGCGCCCCCAGGGCGCCCTTTTTCCAGTGACGCTTGACGAACGGCAGCAGATTTTTCAGATTGCCGCGCAGCCGATCTTTCTTTTGCCCGCCGGAGAGCTTGTCTTCGGGCAGGCGGCGGCCCAGGGCGCCTTTCAGGTATGCGAACCAGGATTTCATTACTTGGGATTATAAACCAATTTTCAATTTAAAGAAATTGAGCCCCTTGTGGTATAATTTTAGAACTTGAAGAAATGATTTTCTGGGAAATTATAAATGAGTAATAAGAAAGATTTCATTGTTAATCCGGATGTGCTTGTAGAAACTCTTACTGATGGTTCCTTGGTATTGAATGTAAAAACAAGGGGAGTAATTGAAATTTCTTCTGATGAAGACTGGTTATTTAAACAAATAAAAAAAGGGAATACTCAAGAAAAAATTAAAAATTATTTTTTCAATAAAATGCAAACATCGCAAAAAAAAATTGATAATCATATTGAATGCATGTATAATGATCTTTTAAAAAAAAAAATAATTCAAGATCGCGGAGAGATCATGAAAAGCAAATACATGCAAAATCCGATTGTAAATTTGCGGGAAGAAGATGAAGATGGCGCGCTCCTTTTTAATCCTGACAGCAATCGGATCCAATTACTGAACAGCACCGGTTTTTTTATATGGAAACTCTGTTCTGAAGGAAAAACCTTGAGCGAGATTTCCGAAGCGGTAAGGCAAGAATATAGTGATGTGCCTGAAAAGCAATTGGATAAAGATATGAAACAATTCTTGGATGAAATGGTCGAGATCGGGTTCATCGAGATTGCGAAAAAAAAGAAACCCAAAGGCGCTTGAGCGGATGGATAGGAAACCGCTAAAATCGCCTGAATCACTCATTGTTGCCGTCACCGGCCGCTGCAATCTCTCGTGCAAGTATTGTTTTTACGCGGATGAAATGGTGGCATTAAAAGATTTGCCCACCAAGCACTGGCTCGACTTTTTTTCTGAAGCCAGGAATGCCGGGGTGATGAAGATTTCCTTGAGCGGGGGAGAGGTTTTTGTTAGGAAGGATATTTTTGAACTGATCGATGGAATCGTCAAAAACAAGATGCGTTTTAATGTCCTGACCAACGGCACCTTAATCACGGCCCATATCGCTCAGGCTCTCGCCCGAGTGCGGCAGCGTTGTGATTTCATTCAGGTTTCATTGGATGGTTCCAAACCGGAAACCCATGATGCCATCCGTGGCAAAGGTTCTTTTGCAAAGATGCTGAAGGGGATCGAACATTTGAAAAAACACGATCTTCCCTGGACCGTGAGGGTGACCATCAACAAACTCAATGTCTATGACCTGGAAGCCATATTGGAACTGCTTTATAAAAGGCTTGAATTGAAAAATTTCGGTGTCAATGAAGCCTTTCCCCGCGGTGCCGGGCATTGCAACCATTCTACCCTGGAGATGAACAAAGAGGAGCGGCGGTATTCTTTTCGGGTCATGCAGAACTTTGACAAGGAACATCCCGGCGTTGCAACCGGGGCGGCTTCAGGGCCTCTGGTTCTTGCCAATTTGATAAGCAAAATAAACGGTGCACGCCAGGGTGGAAAATCAGATTTTTCTTACAAGACAGGTTATTTAACAGGTTGCAACATCATGTGGAAAGATCTTTCGGTCCTTCACGACGGCACCTACGTGCCCTGCCACCAGTTGCCGCAAATAAAACTGGGGATGGTGGGAAAAGATGCACTCCTTGATGTGTGGCAAAAGAGTCTTGGATTGACAGAATTGAGAAAAAGGCATCATATATCAATAGAATCAATTCCCCACTGCCAAAAATGTAATTATATCGAATACTGTACTGGGGGATGCCCGGGGGTGGCTCATGCCATAACCGGCGACATCAACATGATAAATCCCAAAGATTGCTACCGAGCTTATATCGGAGAAGATCCTGTCTATGATTACTAAAAAGAATATTCCCGGAAAGGTGCCACCTTTAACCACATATTATATGTACATTTCTGGAGGCTGTAATTTGGCGTGTCGACATTGTTGGATTGCACCCAGCTTTGCCACGGCCAGTGACATAGGTGAGTGTCTTGATTTCCATTTGTTTAAAACCGCGATCGATGAAGGAATCCCGCTGGGTCTCAAGAAGATCAAATTCACAGGAGGGGAGCCTCTTCTACACCCAAATTTTATAAAAATGGCCGACTATGCTACCGAAAAAGGGATCAGGAGTTGGATGGAAACCAATGGGACGTTACTGACATCAGAAATCGCAAGTTATTTAAAGGATAAAACTTCACTGAATTTTATTTCGGTGAGCCTTGATGGGGCTGCTGCTTCCACCAACGATAGTTTCAGAGGCATGCAAGGAAGCTTTGATCAGGCAATACGGGGCATCGAGTTCCTGGTAAATGCCGGGTTTAAACCACAGATTATCATGAGCCTTTTCAAGGGGAATTTTAAGGAAATCGAAGCCATGGTGAAAATAGCCATTGACGCAGGCTGCGGTTCACTGAAATTTAATATTATTCAGCCTTCGGGGCGGGGTGAAGAATTGGTTAAGGAGGAAAAACTTCTATCTATTCATGAGTTGATTGACTTGGGAAAATGGATTGAAAATGACCTGCAAAAAAAATTTTCTATTCCATTATTTTTCAGTTGGCCCATGGCCTTTCACAGTATTCGCAGGCTGCAAACAGACAACGGTGCCAATTGTAGCCTGTTGAATATACTAGGTGTTCTTTCCTCTGGAGAGATCGCATTATGCGGAATAGGGATCCAGGAAAAGGACTTGATATATGGCCAATTGGGAAAGGAAAAAGTCAATGATATCTGGAAAAATAGCCCTGGATTAAAAAAACTGCGTGCAGGGATTCCCAATAACCTTGGAGGGATCTGTGGCACATGCGTATTTAAAAACCGTTGCTTGGGTTCTTGCATTGCTCAGAATTATCATTCAACAAAACAATTGACTGCTCCCTTCTGGTTTTGCCGCGATGCTGATAAAGTTGGATCATTTCCAATCAACAAATCCTTGACTTTTAAAAAGAATATTTTATAATGTTAATAAAGAGGAGAAGATGTGATGATTAAAAAGAAGTATGAAAAACCAATCTCTCGAAATCTCAGTTCCATTGAAGTTGCTAGTGGTTCATGTTTTAGTGGGAATGTCGAGCATACGGTTGGAACTTGTATAACGACTGGTGGTTTAGCTCTGGATACTTGTGGTGGCGGGGCAACGGTTTACCCTCGTCTGGTTTGCTCAAATGGGGGGTTTGCAGGATATTCTTGTGTGAACGGATCTGATGCAGGTTAGATAATAAATAAATGAACTTACTCTGCATTTTTTGAAAATAATTATAATTATATTTTAAGAATATTTTTATCGGGCCTAGGATGAAATTTATCTCTTTCACCAATGATGGACGATTGCTAATTAAATCATGTGATCTTATTGCTGGCCATCTATTTACAAAAAATGAGAAAAATAATTGCGAAAGACTAATAATGATCACTCCACATTCGATAAATACCGTTAATGCTTACAAAGGAGATGTTTTTAAATTATTACATGAAGCATGGAAAAACATTTCTTTTGCAAGCAACAGTTCTTGCTTAAATAATTGGCGAACAATATTTAATAATGGGCGGGAAGTTTTTCCTGGTTTGGGATTTTTTCGATTGAAAAATTGTATGAAACCAGTTTATTTTTTTCTTTTTGATAAAAGTGGCGCAGAAGCCATTTCTTTTTTAAATGACATGCTTTTTATTTTAAGCGCTTGGCAGCATATAAAAAACTCGCGAGGTTATTTCCATGGAGCGGGAATTGTTTATGAAAATGGAGCGTTTCTTTTTCTTGGCCCGTCAGGTGCAGGGAAAAGTACAATTTCCGCTTTTAGTAAAAAACTTGGATGTAAGATCATACATGACGACCATGTGGTTGCTTCAAAATCGGAAAACGGAAAATATTCAGTATTTGATATTGCATTTACTCCTCCCGGTGTTTCCTTGAAGGCAATTTTTTTTCTAGTTCAAGACAAAAGGGATAATTTAGTAGCACTTTCACAGACGCAAACGGCGCAGGGTTTATTTAAAAGTCTTTTTGAGCTCCCAAGCGAAAAAATTCTATATGGCTCCTATTTGATCAATGCTTTCAACGTTTGCGCAGATATTGCCCGAGCCGTCCCCGGATATGAGCTTCATTTTACGAAATCACCGAATTTTTGGAAAGTTATAGAAGATGAAAAAACTTTATAACAATTCCCTAGTAGAAAAACCTCTTCCCGATTGGGCGATCGAGAAAAATATAAAAAGCTGGTTTTTTTACACTGGGAAAAGCATGAATCCAACTTTTAAAGAAGGTGATATCATATTCACGAAAGTTGGATCGAAAATTGTTTCCGGTGATATCATTGTATTTCGCGAAAAAATTTTTCAAAGAATTACGGTACATCGAGTAGTATATTTCACCAAAGAGGGATTAATAACTCGAGGAGACAACAATTCATTTTTTGATCGCGTCCCCGTTACTCAAGAGCAAATATTGGGCATTGCCGAATATTTTGATAATGGAGGCCGGATTAAAGTCGTTCCAAATGGAGATAAAAATTTAAACAAACTGAAAATGAAATGGAAAACCCAAGGTTTGTTAAAGATTTTGAAATTTCCCTATCGGCTTTTTTATCGGGCGATTAAAAGGACAAGAATCGTACAATTTCTTTTTGGAAAGTGGTTCGAAAGAAAAATAATTAAAATATTTATTGAAAATTCTGCCGGTTCATTGATTAAATTCATTTATAAGGGGAAAACCATCGCTGTGAAGTGGTCCACGGGACTGTTTAGCTGCAAAAGACCATTTGATCTGCTAATCGATGATCCTAAAATAATTTAAATTGTAAAGAATTATGTATTAACCAGGATTTTTCCAATGAATCCATTAGCTTTCATGTCATCTAAAAAATCTTTCACCTGGGTTGCAATTTCTGCTTCGGGAACTTCGCCAAAGGCTTCTTGCATGGCAGCGACAATGGCCGGCAAATCTTTTTTGCCGTCGCAGTGCTTCCAGATGAACAGGCCGGTGGTGTTGATCACCCGGATCTGGTTGGTGTCGGGGTTGAAGAGCAGAGCCCCATCCGGGTCCTCTTCGCGCAGTACGACATCAGGGTTGCGAATCAGCGAGTCTTTTTCTGGTGCAGGTTTTTTTGCCATACATCTCATTATAAAAAAATAATTAAAAAAATACAAAAATATATTGTCAGCAAAGTAAATTGCGACCTTGTTAGGCACATTTTGTTGACGCCAATGATAATTTGTATTATAAGTAAAGTAATATGGAAATGAGTGAAAATAGGATAAAAAAGCGAAAAAAGTGGTCAAAGCCGCAATTAGTCATCATCGGCCGGGGGAAAAGTGAAGAAAATGTGCTGGCCGCATGCAAGGGCAATGGAGCCCAGAATCCGATCCATGGCTATGGGCCCTGCCATCATACTCAATGCAAGACAAACCTCCCATCGTAACCAGTGTTTTTTCATCAATAAAAATCAAAAAACAAGGAAATGCCAAATTCAGCCACGGGAAAGGGATTGCCCGTTTGGGCAAAGATGGTTTTTCCGCCGAATCAGAAAAAAAGGATGGCTGCCGCTATTTCCGCATCGCCGGAATCACCATTCGCGTGGCGGCGGATCTGCCCATCAGCGATTCCACTTTTGCCGCCAAATTCAAAAAATTCCAGATAGAGAAGCCGGGCGCGGAGCAGGTAAGGATCACGCTTCATTTTTCACTGCCGCGTATCCTGCCGGCCAGGCTGGGGCGGGAAATGTATCGCAAGGCCCCCTGGGCGATCTACCGCAAAGGCTCTTCCTGGTCATACCTGGGCATCAAGCCCGGCCCTAAAACCTATTCCGTCTACTGCCTGGCGACATTCAATGACGCGCATACACTCGGGCAAATATACCATCAGGATAGCTCTATCTTCAGTGAAGGTAACCTGCATTCCCTGACCTTATTTCCCACCGACCAGATCTGGTTGGCGCCGCTGCTGGCCGAACACAAGGGATTTATTTTCCACGCCGCCGGCATGAAGATCGATGGCCAAGGTATTCTTTTCGCCGGCCATTCCGAGGCCGGCAAATCGACTACCGTTACTTTACTGCAAGACGAGGGTGAAATTCTTTGCGACGACCGCATGATCGTCCGCCGCTGGCCGGAAGGTTTCCGCATCCATGGTACCTGGAGCCACGGCGACGTACCGCATGTTTCGTCTGCCGAGGCTCCGCTGCGGGCCGTTTTGTTCCTGGAAAAGGCGAAAACCAACCGACTTATCCCCATCGCTGACCCGCAGGAAGTCCTGAAGCGCGTCCTGCCCTTGCTGATCAAGCCTCTGGTCACTGCCGACTGGTGGGAAAAAACGCTGGCTGTGGTTGAAGCGTTCGTTCGTGAGCTGCCGGCTTACCGCCTGCAGTTCGACAAAAGCGGGAAAATAACCGCTACCCTTGGCGAATTGATTTCGAAACCCGGGCTCGGGATGCAATCCAGCCATAAAGGCAGGTTGTCTTGATGCGGGTCTCCTGTTACAATGATAAAGCCATGAAGCGCCCGACGGTCCCTCCGCAAAGCAGCCGTACCCCGGACAAGCCGGGATTTGTGAGAAAAAAAGATTTGCATCGCGAGCCGTTATGGAAGGGAAAGGGGCCGGCCATATTCCAGCTTGATATCGAACTGACCGAACGCTGCGACAACGATTGCATCCACTGCAGCATCAACCTCCCCGAAAATGATTCCCAGGCAAAAAAAAAAGAGCTAAGCACGGAACAATGGAAAAATATCCTTGGCCAGGCCGCTGAACTGGGAGCCCTCACCGTACGTTTCACCGGCGGTGAGCCGCTGCTGCGTGAGGATTTTGCGGATTTGTATGTTTTTGCCCGCCGTTTGGGGTTGAAAGTCATTTTATTCACCAATGCCCGGGGCATCACTCGGCAATTGGCAGCATTGTTCGTCAGGATGCCGCCCCTGGAAAAGATCGAGGTGACGGTTTACGGAATGAAACGAAAATCGTACGAGGCGGTTTCGCGCCAACCGGGGTCCTATGCGGAATTCCAACGCGGCATCGGTCTCCTTTTAAAAAGCAAAACCCCTGTTGTTGTCAAGGGCGCATTGCTGCCCGCCAACAAAAGCGAGATAGATGAATTCGAATCATGGGCGGCCGCCATCCCCTGGATGGATAGGCCCGCTTCCTATTCAATGACTTTCGATCTGCGTGGCCGCCGGGAATTTTCCGAGAAGAACAAGCTGATCAAGACCTTGCGGGCCACGCCCGGGGAAGTCGTGCAGATCCTTCAGCGCAACCGCAAAGTCTATCGCAAGGGAATGAAAGAATTCTGCCGCACGTTCATCGGCCCGCCCGGGGAAAAACTTTTCCAATGCGGAGCCGGATATAACGGTTGCGTGGATGCCTATGGCAAATTTCAACCCTGCCTTTCCCTGCGGGCTCCCGGGCTGACTTTTGACCTGAAAAAGGGGACTTTGGCCGATGCCCTGGTCCGCATCGTGCCCAGGTTGAAAAAAGCGGTCGCGGTCAACCCCAGGTATTTGGAACGCTGTGCCCGTTGTTTCCTGAAAGGACTATGTGAACAATGCCCGGCCAAATCGTGGGCCGAGCACGGTACGCTCGATACTCCGGTTGAGTACTTGTGTGAGATCGCCCATGCCCAAGCCCGGGACCTGGGGCTGTTGGCCGCAGGCGAAAGGGGATGGGAAATTTCCGATTGGCGAGCCAGGATCGCAAAAATGAAATGAGAGGTGATCGATGAAAGTTTCGGTGAAACCCGACAGGGTTTATATCCTTTCTGAGGATATCGTGGCTCGTGAGATCGAGGGCGAGATCATCATTGTGCCGCTGAGCGCCGGTATCGGCGACGCCGAAGATGACCTTTTTTCGCTGAATGAAACCGGCCGGGCCTTTTGGAAGATGTTGGACGGGAAAAGGACACTGACCCAGATCGCCAGGATGCTTGCTGAAAAATATGATGCCTCGCCAGCCGGGATCGAAAAAGATATCCTCGGCCTGGCGGCCGAACTGCTCAAGCGCCGCATCATCAGCGAAAAAAAGCTGGTCTGAAATGGACAATTGCCAATATCGGGACGAGGGCATCTCCCTGTCGGCGCCGGTGATCATGGAGCTGATCGAGGCGGTCCATGAAAAGGGAGCATCGTTCAGATTCCAGGCCAAGGGGCACAGCATGACGACGGCCATCCGCGATGGCGACATCGTCACCGTCTCGCCGCTGAAAGACATCATGCCCCGCCGCGGCGACGTGCTCGCTTTCCGTCACCCCGAGCGACCGCAAATGCTGGTCCACCGCGTGCTGCACACACAGGTGAAAAAGTATTTCATTAAAGGCGATAATTGCCCAGAAGCCGACGGCTGGATCCCGGCGGAAAACATCCTGGGCTTGATCAGCAAAGTGGAACGGCAAGGCCAAACCCGTTTTTGGCCGAACCGCTCCGATCCTTCTTCCTGGGTAAATTTTTATTTGATGCTCTATCCACTCTGGCCCCCGCTGCGCCGGATATTGGTTAAGGTCTGGCGCCGCCTGCGCAAATTGATCATTCCGGGAAAATGAAAAAAAAATTCACGGTTGCCACTGCACTTCCCGAATTCCAATTATGGAAGCAGGTCGAAGCCAAGCGTATCCCTTTATCCTGCGATCTTGAGATCACCGCCCGCTGCAATAATGATTGCCGTCACTGCTATATCAATCTGCCGGCCGGGGATCGTGCGGCTCAGAAAAAGGAATTGACTCTCGGGCAGATCGGCCAACTCGCCGCCCAGGCGATTGAGTTGGGTACTTTGTGGTGCCTGATCAGTGGCGGCGAACCCTTGTTGCGCGAAGATTTTGCCGATATTTATCTTATGCTGAAAAAAAAAGGTTTGCTGGTGTCAGTGTTTACCAATGCCTGCCTGATCACCGATGCACATATCGCCTTATTTAAAAAATATCCGCCCCGGGACATCGAAGTCACGGTTTACGGCGCCACGCCGGAAACCTATGAACGGGTAACCCGCCTTCCGGGCTCATACGCCGCTTTTCGCCGCGGATTGGACCTGCTTCTGCATAACGGCATCAAGGTGCGCTTAAAAGCCATGGCTTTGAGGTCCAATTTTCACGAGCTCATGGAAATGGCCGCATTTTGCCGGCAGTTCACCAAGGACTATTTCCGTTTCGATCCATTGCTGCACCTGCGTTTCGACGGGGACAAAAATCGCAACGCCGAGATCATTGGCGAGCGGTTGACTCCCGAAGAGATCGTGGCTATTGAGCAGACAGATGCGGAACGCTCTGAATCCCTGCAGAAAAATTGTGCGCAACTGATTTTTCCCGAAGGAGATCGCTATGGCTGCCAACATCTTTTTCATTGTGGGGCAGGCAATAATAGTTTTACGGTCAGCTTTGACGGGTATTTTCGCCTGTGTTCTTCGCTTTGGCATCCCGATTGCGTGTACGACCTGAAAAAGGGCACCTTGGCCGAGGCCTGGCGGCGCTTCGTTCCCAGGGTGCGCGCCATGACCTCGACTGCGCCTGAATTTCTGGAAAAATGCCATTCCTGTCCGATCATCAACTTATGCCTGTGGTGTCCGGCCCACGCCTATCTGGAAAGTGGCCGGCTCGACGCCTGGAGCGAATATTTCTGCCAGGTGGCCCACGCCCGAGCTGCGGCTATCCGTTCTTAATCCCACCGTTAAAATTTTCCCGGGCCGTTCGTTTTTTGCTTTTCACGGCGCTTTGTGTTACAAGGATCGATGCAAGACCTTTCCATCAAACCTTACCAGATACTGGATTTCGAACAGAGCACGGAAGAGTGGCTCTCCTGGCGGCGCGGAGGCATCGGCGCTTCCGACGCCCCGGTGGTCATGGGACTTTCACCCTGGCAGAAGGCGGGTGAGCTGCTTTTGCTCAAGACGGGGCAGCAAGCCGAGCGGCCGGCCAACAGCTACATGCAGCGGGGCAAGGATCTCGAACCGCTGGCCCGCGAGGCCTTTATCCGCCACACCGGCATCGAAGTTGAACCCGTCTGCGTGCAGTCAATGGACCACACCTGGATGCGCGCCAGCCTGGACGGATTGAGCCCGGACGGTCGCCAGGTGGTGGAGATCAAGTGCCCGGGCGAGAAAGACCACCAGTTTGCCGCGTCCGGTTGCGTGCCCGAAAAATACTTTCCTCAATTGCAGCATATCCTGGCCGTCACCGGCCTGGCAGAGATCCATTACTGGAGCTTCCGCTTCGACCACACCGTGCTGTTGAAGGTGGAAAGAGACGAATCCTTCATCGCCGACCTGATAGAAAAAGAGATTGATTTCTGGACCAGGGTCTGCGCGACTGCCGACGGGCTTGCCGCGTTTACTGCCTTATAGAAACCGCTCCCGTTCGGCGAAAACCCGGGTTGCTCACCGGAAAGATCAAGTTCTCTCAGGTTTGTAATGCTTGCAAATGAACCTTTTTCCGATTATTTTCGTTTACTATTTCTGTATTCTTCAAGAGAGGTATCGCATGAAGATGAAAAAAGTGTTGATCATTGGATTTCTTGTTATATTGGTGGTTGCGGCCATGATTTTCTTATTCTCCTCGAAAAACAACAAAAATGGTGGCCTGAAATTCGTTGCAGTTAAAAAGGGGGACATCTCCGAAAAGGCATTGGCGGTAGGCACCATTGAACCGGAAAAGGAAATCAAGGTGAAATCGACCATTCCGGGGCTGGTCGAGGAAGTGTACTTCAAAATCGGTGATTGGATCGAAAAAGACAAGCCCCTGTTCAAAATTTCCCCCAATCCCACGCCCCTGGAGTATGTCGAATCCCGGCGCAACATGGAAGTCGCGCAAATACTCATGGAAAAAATCCGCAATGAGCGGGACCGCAAGGTGAAGATGTACAAGGCGCAGTTGGTCTCGGATTCGGACATGGAAGAGACCGAGTCGCGCTTCAGTGAAATTTCATTGCGCTACAAGATCGCCCAGGAGCGCTTCGAATTGCTGGAAAAAGGCCGTATCCAGATGATCAATCGTTCGGTGGATTCCATAGTGAAATCGCCGATGTCGGGAATTGTTCTGCAGCAGGACGCTTTCGAGGGTGATGCCGTGGTGCCCCTGACCAATTTCCAGCCCGGCACCGAAATGTGTTCCATGGCCGATATGAGCTTGCTGCGTTTCAAAGGCAAAGTCGATGAGATCGATGTCGGCAAACTCCTACCGGGAATGATCGCCGACATCCAGGTCGGAGCGCTGCTCGACGCCAAGGTAAGCGGCCGCCTGGAACGCATTTATCCCAAGGCCGAGAAAGAAGGCAATGCCACCATGTTCGGCCTCGAAATCGCCATCATCGATGCCGACAAGGTCACCCTGCGCGCCGGGTATTCGGCCACGGCCTATCTCAAGATCAAGGATAAAAAAGACATCCTGATCATCCCGGAACGCTTGATCACCTTCGAAAACGACAAGCGTTTCGTGGAAACCATGCGGGATGGAAAAATCGAAAAGAAGGAGGTCCAGGTCGGGCTTTCCGACGGCTTGAATATCGAGATCGTTTCCGGGTTGCAGGCCGGCGAGCAGGTGGTCGAGCGGCCGCCCAGAGAGATCGAATGATCCTGGCCTTTTTCCGCAACCTGTTCCGCGACCTGGTGCGCCAGCCTTTGCGGACTTTCCTGACCCTTTCCGGGGTGACCTGGGGGACCTTCGCCGTCATCCTGCTGCTGGCCTTCGGCACCGGCATCGGCAAACAGCAAATGAAGCAATTCCGCGGGATGGGACAGAGCATCATCCTGGTGTTTCCCGGGCAGACCACCATGACCTACAACGGGCTGCCCAAGGGCCGCCCGATACAGGTCACTCCCGATGAACTGGGACTGGTCAAAAAACGGGTGCCGGGAATCCGGACCCTTTCGCCCGAATTCATATCGAGCCGAAATATCCGCTATGGCCGCGAACAGCTGCTCAATACCGTGCGCGGCGTCGATGTGCCGTTTGAGCGCATCCGCAACACCATCCCAGGCCGGGGGCGTTTCATAAATGAGTACGATGTGCAGCAGCACCGGCGCAATTGCTTTTTGGGCGCAACCATCGCCAAGAACCTCTTCAAAGGCATGGAGCCGGTCGGCAAGCAGGTGATGATCGAGGGCGTGCCCTTTACCGTTGTCGGCGTGATGATCGAAAAGGATCAGAACAGCAATTACAACGGCATGCGTGACACGCACTGCGCTTTCATTCCCTGGACCACCTACATGACCCTGTATGGCGTGAAATATGTCCAGAATTTCATTGTCCAGCCGAGCGATCCGGCCTCGTCCAAACAGACCATCGCCGCCCTGCGCAATTACTTTGGCGAGCGGCTGGGATTCAATCCCCTGGACAAGGACGCTTTGTTCGTTTGGGATTTTTCCGATTTTGAACGGCAGTTCAACGTGTTTTTTACGGCTTTCAATATTTTCCTGGGCATCATCGGCTCCTTTACACTGCTGGTCGGCGGCGTGGGCGTGGCTTCGATCATGCTGGTGGTGGTGGAGGAACGGATACGGGAGATCGGCATCAAGCTGGCGGTTGGCGCCAAGCGTCGCGCCATCATGTGGCAGTTTTTTGCCGAAGCCAATTGCATCATCCTGATCGGCGGCACCATCGGTTTTTTGCTGGCGGCATTGCTGCTGGCCCTGCTGCCGGCTAAACGATTAGAGGAGTATATAGGCATCCCCAAGCTCAATCCCCTTGTCGGGATCGTCACTGTGCTGATCCTTTTGGCCATCGGTACCCTTTCGGGCCTGACGCCGGCGCGCCGGGCCGCCGCCACCGACCCGATCGTGGCACTGAGGAAATAACCATGCGCATGCAACTTCTGCATTTGTACTGGAATGAATTCCGCAAGCGCCAGAAAAAGACCAGTTTGATCACTTTCGCCATTGCCTGGGGGGCCCTGTCATTGCTGCTGTTGATGTCTTTCGGGCGCGGCCTTTCCAATGCCGGCAGCGTCAGTTTCAAGGGGTTGGGCAGTACCATGATTATGGTAACCAGGGGCCAGACCAGCAAACCCTACCAGGGCTTACCGCGCGCCCGGCGTATTCACATCCACATGGAAGATTTGGAATTGCTCAAGCGGCAGATCCCGGGCATCGCCATGATCTCTCCCGAGGCCAACAACAGCCATAATATTTCCTATCGTGGCAAAGAGTCCAACCGCTCGGTCAACGGCGTTTACCCCTGTTTTGCCGAGATGCGTTCCCAGATTCCCGCAGCCGGCGGCCGCTTCATCAATGATCTGGACCAGGAAAAAGCCCGGCGCGTGGCCTTTATCGGCTGGAACGTGGCCAAGGAACTCTTTGGCGACAGCAATCCGCTCGGCAAGGAAATCCGCATCGAGCAGACACCTTTTACCGTAATCGGGGTCATGAAGAAAAAGCAGCAAAGTTCCATGTATCAGGGACCCGATTCGGAAACGGTTTATATCCCCTTCTCCACATTTTGTCAAATCGACTTTCAGCGTTTTTTGGACCGTATTCATATCCGCCCGGCCGATGCCAGGGATGCCCTGTTCATGGAGAACCAGGTGCGCCGCGTCCTGGGGCGCAAGTACCGCTTCGCCGATGATGACGCCAATGCCGTGAACTTCTGGAACACGATCCGTGATTACGAAACCGGGGCCAAGATTTTCAAGGGCATCGAAATTTTCCTGAGCATCATCGGGGCACTGACCTTGCTGATCGGCGCCGTGGGCGTGACCAACCTGATGTATGCCGTGGTCAAGGAGCGCACCCGCGAAATAGGCATCAAGATGGCACTGGGAGCGCGCCGGCGCCATATTGTCATGCAGTTCTTCCTGGAAACCTTCGCCATTTTCTTCAAAGGGACGCTATGGGGGACCCTGATCGCGTTCAATATCGTCAGTTTGGTGAACCTGGTCCCTATCGGCTATGAAGATTTCGGCATCAAGGCCTATTTGCTGCGGCCGATATTTTCGTTCGACATCCTGATTGTCTTCCTGGTGGTCCTTTGTGTTTTGGTTTTTGTCTCGGGAATTTTTCCGGCCTTGCGGGCTTCGCGGCAAAACCCGATCGAAGCCCTGCGTTATGAATAGCATCCGAGGTGGATTATGATCGAATTTCGCAATATCTCGAAAGTGTACAAGATGGGCGAGGTCGAATTCGTCGCCCTCAAGGGCGTCTTCATTACTGTGCAGAAGGGCGATTTTATTTCCATCATGGGCCCTTCCGGCTCCGGGAAGTCGACTCTGATGAACATCATCGGCTGTCTGGATACTCCGACCGAGGGTTCTTATTATCTCGAGGGTAAAAATGTTTCCGGGTTGACTTTCGATCAACTGTCGACCATCCGCAACCGCAAGGTCGGTTTTGTTTTTCAGAATTTCAACCTGCTGCCCTACGCCTCGGCCTATGAAAATATCGAGCTGCCGATGCTGTTCAACGGCAAGAAAGGCGCCGAGCGCAAAGCGCGGGTCAACGAATTGCTGGAAATGGTGGGCTTGGCGCCCTGGGCCAAACACCGGCCGACCGAAATGTCGGGAGGGCAGCAGCAGCGGGTGGCCATCGCCAGGGCCCTGGCCATGGATCCTCCGATCATTCTGGCTGACGAGCCGACCGGCAACCTCGATTCCAAGAGCGGCCACGAGATCATGGAGATTTTTTCCCAACTCTGGAAAGGGGGACGGACCATTCTGATGGTGACCCACGACCCGGCCATCGCCGCCTTTTCCAAAAGCACCATCCGCCTGCTGGACGGAGCCGTCCAGGACAATGGTGCCGTCCATTGATCCCGGGCTTTAGGTCCGTTGAAAGGAAGCTAATCCTCTCCTAAGGTCTGTGTCCAGGCCAGCTGGCAGCATAAAAAAAGCCTTTTTTGTCAGGACTTGGTCGTGCGCTCCAGGCGCTTCATGATCGAGAAAATGAACGCGGCCGAAAGCAGGCAGCAGATGACGAAAATGCCCCATATCTGCCACAATTCGATCTTGTCCCAGAAATAGCCGCCGACGAACAGCAGCTTGTTGCCCGTGGCGGTGGCCAGCAGCCAGCCGCCTTGCATCAGCCCCTGGAAACGGAGCGGCGAGACCTTGGAGACGAATGAAAGACCCATGGGGCTGAGGAACAGCTCGGCGATGGTCAGCGTCAGGTAACTGCTGATGAGCCAGGAGGGCGAGACGCGCCCCCATTCGGTCATGTTGGCGCTGGCGATCAGCTTGGGTGCCACCAATTGCAGCGAGCCGACCAGCATGATGACGAAGCCGACGGCGGCGATGACCATGCCGATGCCGATCTTTCTCGGTGTGGATGGTTCGATGTTCTTTTTTCTGAGCCAGGCGAAGAGGCCCATCACCGGGAAAGTGAGCACCACGATGAACAGGGGGTTGAACGATTGGAATATTTCCGGCTCGATGGGGTTCATGGCCTGGTAGCCGGAAACGAAATAGTAGGTCAGGGCCCCAAGCCCCGCGAACATGGCCAGTCCGATGGTGCGCTGGGCGATCTTTTTCTTGGTGATGAGCAGGAAAAGGCCGGCGATGCAGCCGATGAATGCCAGCATGGAATTGAGGTTGAAGAAGATGTTGTTGATCGGGCCGACCTCCTTCACCGTGTAGTCGCGGGCAAAGAAGGTCTGGGTCAGACCGTTCTGATGGAAGGACATCCAGAAGAAGATGACCACGAAGAACACCAGCACCAGGGCCACGACCCGCGGCTTCTCTTCATGGGTCGACGTTTTGAATATGAAAGCCACGAAACCGAAGAAAAGGCCCAGGGCCATGCCGAGCGCGAACTGGTTGAAAGCGAAGTGGAACACGGCTGCCGTAGCAGCGATGAAGACCGCGCCGGTAACGATGCTGGGCAAATTGGCAATCTGCTGGTACCCTGTCTCCTTGTCGCTTTTTTCCGCAACCCTTTTGGCTTTTGCCGGCAGGTGCTTGTTGAAGATGATATAGACCAGCAGCGAGATGACCATGGCGATCGCCGCCAGGCCGAAGGCATAATTGTATCCTTTGGAAAAAGCGGCGATGTACTTCGCGGCGAAGGTTTTGAGCGCTTCGGCGCCGGCGACCGTCAGGCTCGACACCTTGGAGGCCAGGCTCTCCAGGCTGGCGATCGAGGCGCTGTCGGTCATGCGGCCGTCCAGGTAGGCATGGCACATGGCCGGCAGGCTGCCGTCGTGGGCGAAGCCCTGCGTCCTGAGGAACCAGTTGCGAATGCCGTTGGCGGCGAAGGGGGCGAAGAAAGCGCCGACGTTGATGCCCATGTAGAAGATCATGAAGGCCGTGTCCCGAAATTTTGAATATTTCGGGTCGTCGTACAACTGGCCGACCACCGCCTGCAGGTTGCCTTTGAAAAGGCCGTTGCCGAAGGCAATGACGAACAGGCCGACCACGGTGATGTGAAGAGGCATTCCCGGTATGGCAATCACCCCATAGCCAACGAACATGATGATGATGCCGAACAGGATGACCAGTTTATACTTGTTGGTGCTGTCGGCGAGCACGCCGCCGAACAGTGCCAGAGCATAAATGGCATAATAGAACCAACTGTAATAACCGCTCGCCGCTTCGGCGGAGAGGTTATACTTGGCCTGCAGGAACAGGACCAGGATGGCCATCATGGTATAGAAACCGAAGCGTTCGCCCATGTTGGCGAAAAAGGCGACGAACAATCCTTTGGGATGATCTTTGAACATGGCGTTGACCTCCAGGAACGATTTTATTTTTATAGGAAAGAATCATACCCGGTCGCCATTTTTATTTCAACCGGGGTCATGTTAAAATCAGTAACAGGCCCGGGGCCGCTCGCCCGGCCGGGGAGGAGACCATGGCCAACCAGCGATTCTCGTTCCAGAGCATGAGGGAGAATGCCCGCATCGCGACCGCGGGTGCGGATAAAAGCTGGAAGCGCCAGCTCCTGTTCCATTTTACGATCGTCGGCGTGGCGTTCGCTATCAGCTTGTTGTACCAGGCCATGCGCCCGATCATGCGCCTGGGCGGCATGGTCGCCTCGGGCGGCCCCTACGCCATCGAGCACCCCGCCCCATCCTGGGTATGGATCATGCCCGTCTCCATTCTCTTTGGCATGGCCTGCTTCTTCATCAACCTGTTCTGCAGCCGCCCCGAAGGGGTGAACCTGATGCCGCTGGCCTGGCCCGGCCTTTTCCTGTCGCTGGGCTGGAATTTCCTCGAGTTCGCCTTTGCGCCGCCGGGCGGTGGGCTGGCCTGGGGCTGGCTCGTCTGCGGCGTGCTCTTTGTCCTCATGGGCGGTCTGCCGCTGCTCCTGGCCTTCAAGCCGGCGCGCGAAAAGATCAGGTCCCGGCTGCAAAATGGAGAGGGGCTCAGCCCCTATGTGTTCCAGTGGCTGCTGGTCGCCGGCGGCGTCTACCTGGGCATCGTCTTTTTCCGTAGCGTTGTCGGTTGAATTGAAAAAGGAGAAGGGAAAATGAAAACAATAAAAATGTCGGCTCCGACCCGCGCCGGGAAGCCGCTGCGCTCGCTAGCCAACATCGGCAAAGTTTCTGAAAAAATACTGAACCAGATAGGTATTTTCGCTGCGGACGATTTTTTATGCCGCGACCCTTATGAAGTTTTTTCGGAATTGCGGCAAAAAGTGGACCCCAGCCTCTGCCGCTGTGCCCTGGCCGGGATCGTCGGCGCCAAGCTCGACCAGCCCTGGCACCTGATCACCAAAGCAACGGCTCGCGAATATGAAAGGCGCCATCCAGATCATGTTTGGGGGAAATGCTAATTGGGGAAGCCCGGATTTCGATCGGGATCGAAAGGCATGCTGCCGAGAGCGGGAATGCCCGCGGCGGCCGCTGATCCTTTCTGCGCTTCTGTTCGTGAATGGATCGCCGCCATCCCGCTTGGCAAAGTAGCCACTTACGGCCAGATCGCCCATTTGGCATGCAAGCCCTGGGGGGCGCGTCAGGTGGCCTGGATCCTCCATTCCCAGTCCGGGAAATACCGGCTGCCCTGGCAGCGCGTGATCGGCGCCAATGGCCGGATCTCGTTGCGTCCCGGGAAAGGTTTCTTTGAGCAGCGGCGTCTTTTGCGTGAAGAAGGGGTAACCTTTGACCGGAGCGGCCGCGTCGATTTGAAAAAATTTCGCTGGCTGGCGGCAGGAGAAACTCCCTGGCCATAAAAAAAAGGGACCGGCCGGGCCGGTCCCTTGCTGATGGTTGTCTCTAAAACTTCTATTTGGCTTTGCGCAGCAGGATATCGCCGTTGAAGGTCTTCAGGGTGATCTCCTGGCCGCCGCCGTTGATGGAGCCGAAAACGGTCTTGTCGATTTTCACCCGGTAGCGGCCGCCGCGGCCGCGTTGGTCTTCGATGGTTTTTTCGCTCTTGTTCTGCAGCTTAAGTTCGAAATCGCTGTAGATCTCACCATGGTTGTCGATCTTAAGCTTGAAATCGACCTTGGCCGTGGCGGGAAGGGTGATGTCGACGTCGCCGTTGAGGGTGATCAGCGACAACGATTTTTTGCCGTCGAGCCGGGTGAAGGTGGCGGTGACGTCGCCGTTCACGGTCTGGGCCACGGCCGAACCCGCGATGCGGGAGAGGATGATGCCGCCGTTTACGTTGGCCGCCTCGATATCGCCGTTGACGTTCTCTACCTTGATGCCGCCGTTGTTGATGGCGTGCAACTCCAGGGACGTATTCAGCGGTACCTGGATGGTCAGGTCGATATCGGCCTTCCAGGAAGGGACGCTGATCTCCATGACGTTCTTGCTTTCCTCGACGGACAGCCCGCCGCCGCCGGCCTTCAAGCGCATCATACCGGCATGCTTGTCCTGCTTCTCATCTTCGCCATCGTCTTCCATCTCGTCTTCATCCTCTCCGATGACATGGCCGCGCGGCTTGGCTTCGACGATCACTTCCTTGCCGTCATAGCCCTTGACCACGATGCCGCCGTTGATCAGGTGGGCCTTAACCAGGCCGGGTTTGCCCGGATCGCTGAAAGGAATGGCGACGCGGTCTGAAGACGCATCCTGCGCCCACAGCGCCAAGGCGCTAGATACGAGAATCAATACCGTGAACAGAAATACTTTGATGATTTTCATGTTGTTCTCCTTGATTTACTTTTTATTGTCGGCGATCATGATGTCGCCGTTCAGTGTTTCCATGGTGATCTCGGGTCCTCCCCGACCTACGCGCACGCCCTGGAAACGGTGGCTGTGGTAGACGTAGCGCCCTTTTTCCCGCTTGGCTTCTCCCGGTTTGGCCGGCAGATAGCTGACCGGAAAGTCGCTGAATATTTTGCCGTTCATGGTTTTCAGCTGGAAGTCGGCGGCGAGGGCGGGGATGAAGTATATATCCAAGTCGCCGTTGATGGTGGTGAAAGAGCAGGCGCCGGCGGGATTTTTTTGAAATTCGGTCCGGATATGGCCGTTGACCGTTTTGCAGCTCCCGGAGCCTGCCATGCCTTCCATTTCGATATGCCCGTTGACGTTGCGGATGGTAAAATCGCCCTTGATGTTGCGGACCACGATGTCGCCTTGGTTGACGGTTTTCAGGATCAAGCTGGTATGTTCCGGAACCTCCAGCTTGAAATCATAAACCGCGATGTAATCGCGCTCGGACCAATTGATCGAACCGTTGCGGCAGCGGAAGGGGCCGTCAACGTAGATGTCCAGCAGGTTTTCCTTTTCGGCCATGTTCAATTTCACTTCGCTTTCGGCCTTGGTCAGGTCCTCCTGATTGTCGGCACGCAGGCTCTTTTTGGCCTCCAGGCGCGCCGTGGCCCTGGCCGTGCCGCTTACCGTGATCGAACCGAAAACATTGTCGATCCTGACGGTTTTTTCCTTTTCCGGAACGCTGAAGCGGAATTCCTGTTGTATGGTGTCGTTCTTTTCCAGGCGGAATTTCTCGCGACCCGCTGACAGCGCCGGGATCAGCAAAGCCAGCAATAGTACCAGTAACATTCTTTTCATTTTACCTCCTCGCCGCACGGGCGTTCAGGAAGGTAATACCGGGCTGCGGGCGAAAGGTTACGGCGACCGAAAAGAAAAAACCGATCATTTTCATGGTGGCTTATAGGATCTGGCTGATGCCTGATTTGGCCCTTTGCCGTACTTCGGGAATGATCTGCTTGTCGTTCAGCAATTCTTTAAGAGCGGCGGCAGCGCGCTTTTCCTTGAGCGAGACCATCAGGTCGATCAATGCGATCTGCACCAGGGGCGATGTCTGCCGGGGCAGCGATGCGGTCAATGCCGTTCGCACCTGCTCACGGTCGGCGAACAGATAGAGGGCGTCAATGGCCGAAAGGCGTACGTTGACGCTGGGATCGTTGTCCAGCAAGTCCAGCAGCATCTTTAACAGCGCCGGATCGGGGTCCTGCATCTGCGCGGTCATGGAAAGGCCCTGCAGGCGGGCGGAGGCAGACGGCTGGCTGAGCAGCGAGAGCGATACCTGCTGCTGCAGGTGTTCGACTTCTTGGTTCAGGCGCGCGAATTTTCCGGAGTTCCCGCGGCTGCCGCCGGCTATGAAGCCAATGCCAAAACCGATGACAATGACCATGACCGTGGCTGCCAGGCGCATGGCCGGGAAGGCAACACGCCAGTCCGGAAGCAAACGGCGCCAGTGCTGCCGCCAAGGTGTAACTTTCGCCGCCGCCATTTCGCGGCGGCTGGCTTCCAATTGGCGGTAAAAATTGCGCCGCAGTTCCGGGCCTGGCTGCTCTTCGGGGAGGATGCCCAGGCGGGTCCAGGTTTCGTGCAAATCCTGCCATTCCTGCCAGCATTCGGGGCAGGAGTGCAGATGTTCCCTGTAGTGTTCGTCTTGTCCGCTTTCCAGACCATTTTGGAGCAGATCTGGCATCATTTTCTTCATTTCCTGGCAATTCATTGGGTTCCTCCTTGCAAGTCCAGATAGTGCCGGCGCAGGTCCTTAAGCGAGCGATGCACCTGCACTTTGACCGATTCCACACTGCAGGCGAGCAGGGCAGCGATCTCCTGGTATTTCAGGTTCTGAAAGCGAGCCAACAGCAGCACTTCGCGTTTGCGCAGCGGCAGCCTTTCCATGGCCCTGGCCAACAGATCGGTCTCCTGTTCGCTTTCCGCTTTTTGCGGCGGCAGCGGTTGTGGGCTGGGTTCCTGTTCCCAGACCTCGTCGATGGAGATTTCCGGGCGGCGGGCGCGCAGCTGGTCGATGTGGGCATTGCGGCCGATCTGGTACATCCAGGTGGTGAACTTGCTTTCACCGCGGTAGGTGTGCCGGTATTTGAGTATGCGCAAAAAAACCTCCTGCACCAGGTCCTCGCTCGCGGAGCGATTGGCGGTCAGGCGCAGGAAAAAATTGAACAGGCGGACATGGTGCCTCTCGAACAAAATGGCCAGCATTTCCACCCGACCTTCCCGCACCTGGGCCATTACCTTTTCATCGTCCGGCATCAGCGCTCCCTTGCAAACGATTTTTTTTCCATTATAAAAGGAATACCGGGTTTTGGCAAAAAGGTTACAAAAAAAATGATCAGGACAAATTGCGGCCTCGGGGCACTTATGCGATAATCAATAGGGATCGAATACTCATGTTCAAGCTGATAAATTTACCCGAGTCGCTGCTGAATTTTATCGCGCACCGGCCTGGGGCGGAATTGAGTCGCATCCGCTCCGAGGCCTCGCGGCGGTGTTTTTATCGCATCAGCTGGGGGAGGAAATCTCTGGTGGCCATGGTCTATCCCGAGCCCTCGCGCCTAGAAGTGGATCGGTTCCGCACGGTTCAGAAAATATGCCGCAACCACGGGTTGCCTGTTCCCGGCATCGAGGCAATTCTTGATGACCAGGTCGTGATCCAGGAGGATGCCGGCGATCTTCTTTTGCAGCGGGCCTGGCGTGCAAGCAGTATGGGTGAACGCCACCGCCTGCTGAGCGCCTGCCGGGATATTCTGGACAAGCTTGCTGCCGTACCTCCGACCCTGGCCCCGGCCCGCCTTGATCGGGCCTGGCAAAAACGGGAGATGGATTTTTTTCTCCGTTATTTTTTCCCCCGCTATCCCGTTCGCGGTTGCACCGAGGCGGATCTGGGCGCTTTGCTGACCATGCTGATCGAAAGCCTGGAAGCGGAATGCGTTTTTGCCCACCGTGATTTCCACTCGCGCAACCTGCTGGTTCATGAAGGCGGGATCGTGATGGTCGATTTCCAGGATTCGCTCCTGGCCCCGCGCCATTACGACCTGGTCTCCCTGGCTTTCGATTCCTATTTGGATTTGGGCCGCTTCCGGGAACTTCTGTTGTCAGGACGAGAGTCGGCGACAAATGAGCTCCGGCAGCTGCGTTTGACCGCCCTGCAGCGCAACATCAAGGCCCTGGGCACATTCGCCTATCAAACCCATGAATGCCAACATCCGGCTTATGCGCGCTACATCCCTCGCACCTTGCGCCATATTTGCAGCCACTTACAGGGATTGGCCGATAAAAAATTTGAAGTCCTCTCAAAATATTTCTCTGCCGTGACGCGTGACGCGTGATGAGAGAAGAATTAAATTCCAAATCACAAATCCCAAATTCCAAATAAATTCCAAGTTCCAATGACCCAAACGAAGAAGTAGATGGGTAAAAGGGTTGAAGGGTAAATGGGTTAAGAAAGCTGCAACCGGTCTCCTCAAACTCACCCCCGGACCCCCACCGCTTTGCGGGATGGCATCGCTTGATGCCTCGTAAAGCCTCGGCATAGCGATGCGTACCTCTCTTGCGAATAGAGGGGGCCTTCCATATGCTTCTTTCAGCCCCTTCTCTTCGGGAAGAGAAGGGGGTAGGGGATGAGTTGATTGGTCGCTTTCATTGCGATTGCCCCATCAACTCATCTACTCATCAACGAGGGCCCGCTTTTTTTGTTTTGGTCATTTGGACATTGGTGCTTGGAGCTTGTTTGGAATTTGGTGCTTGGGTTTTGTAATTTAAGTCTTACTGAATTAGCGTGATGGTAGTTAGTTATTTTTCTGCCGCAATCTCGCCGGCGGCGACGATAATGTCATCGTCGTAAAATACGCCGAACTGGCCCGGGGTCACGGCCCGGACCGGTTTTTTGAAAACTGCATGGATGGCGATATCAGACACTGCGGCGATCTCCGCCTCATGACCGTGAAGCTGGTAGCGGATCTTCACCGTCAGCACTTCTCCGATTTGCAGGCGCCGCCAGAAAACGGGTTTGACGACGGTCAAGGCTTCAGACAGCAGGTCGCGCTCATCCCCGAGGGTGACGGTGTTGGTCGCCAGGTCGCGGCCGACCACGTAGAGCCTGCGGTCCGAAGCGTGTCGCGTGCCGCGGCGCTGGCCCACGGTAAAATGGCTCACGCCGTGATGGCGGCCGATCTGTTTTCCGCCGACATCGATGATATCGCCGTCGGTAAAACTCTCCGGAATATGGCGCGACAAATAAGAAGCCAAGGTTTCATCCTGCAAAAAACAGACATCCTGGCTCTCTTCAATATTGGCCAGGGGAAGTCCGGCTACTTTTTTCCTGACTTGACTGATGGTCAAAGCGGCGATTGGAAACAGGACCTTGGCCAGAACAGCCGGATCGACCATGGCCAGGAAATAGATTTGCGACTTGCGTCGGTCGGCCGGCTCTTTCAGGAACCAGCTACCGTCCCTGCAAACCTTGTCGGCGTAATGGCCGCTGGCAAAAAAACCGCCGGGAATATTTCTTTTCATCTCCCCCATCAGTACACCGAACTTGATGTGGCGATTGCAGAGCACGCAGGGGTTCGGGGTCAATCCGACACGGTAGGCGTTTAGGAAATAATCCTGGACCTTTTCACGTAAGGCCAGGCGTAAATCAATAACCTGCCAGGGAACTTCGATCACCCGGGCCAGCTTCTCGATGCGGGCCAGCTTTTCCTCTTCGGCCGCCAGTCCCAAGCGCATGGTCAGTGCCCGCACTTCGTAACCCTGTTCACGCAAGAGCAAGGCGGCAGCGGTGGAATCCTTGCCGCCGGAGAAGGCCACGGTCACGGATATGCTGTCGGCTTTTAACGGCATGGAAAAGTCTCTTCCAAAAACCCGCGGGCTTCCCCGAAATCCTGGCTCAGGAAAATGCGCCGCTTCCAGGATCGCGAGCCCGGGCGGCTTAAAACCAGAAAGCGGGTGAAGGCTTTGAGCTTTCCCAAACGTTTCTTCTCGGGATAGAGTTCTTCGATCAACGCGCCCAAGCGCCTGACGTACGCGCCCAAGTCATTATCGGATGTCGCCTGCCCGGCGATCTCCCTGAAAATAAATGGATTAGCCAGGGCGCCGCGGCCGATCAGAACCCCGTCGGCGGTTTGCAGTTTTTCTAGGGCGAAGGCGGCGGTCATGATGTCGCCGTTGCCCAACAGCGGAATGCCCAAATTGTCCCTGACGGCAGCGGCCAGTTCCCAGTGCGCATTGCCCGTATAGCCTTCGCTTTTGAGGCGAAAGTGGACGGCCACGGCATCGGCACCCTGTTCGGCGATGATCCGGGTCGTTTCCATGACATTGACCTTGTTGAAGCCCAAGCGGACCTTGACGGTCAGCGGCAGCGGCGTACTGCGGCGCACAGCCGCCACCACGGCAGCCAGGCGCGGCAGGTCCTGGAGCAAGCCGGCGCCGGCTCCCGATCGCACCACCTTGGGGACCGGGCAGCCCATGTTCAGGTCGATGCCGGCAAAGGCTGTTTCAGCGGAAACGATGGCCGCGGCTTCGGCCAGGGCCTCGGGGTCGGCCCCGAAAAGCTGGATGAACTGCGGCGTCCGCGTTTTAAAATCGGCGATCATTTCCATGGTGCGGCGGTTGCGGCGCCGCAGCCCTTCGGCGGCGATCATTTCCGAAACCAGCAGGCCGCAGCCGCCGATCTCGTCCATGAGCCGGCGCAGGGCCCGGTCGGTCAACCCGGCCATGGGAGCCAGGACCGTGGGTTGTTCCAGGGATAATTTGCCGATCTTCAACATAAGTCGATTATACCATGGCTTTATATCGTGACGCGTAACACGTAACGCGTAATGAGGAAGAAAAAGCAAAGGGCAAAAGTAAGAGAAGATAAATTCCAAATCACAAGCACCAAGTTCCAAACAAGCACCAAGCTCCAATAACCAAATGACCAAAACAAAGAAAGCGGGCCCTCGTTGATGAATAGATGCGTTGATGGGGCAATCGCAATGAAAGCGACCAATCAACTCATCCCCTACCCCCTTCTCTTCCCGAAGAGAAGGGGCTGAAAGAAGCATATGGAAGGCCCC
>Ga0268280_1000328_pt1 | contig 42668 bp, 38 predicted proteins | sample saktaG_9_FD_190139 | JGI IMG/M metagenome (GOLD analysis project Ga0268280, IMG submission 190139) | Saline water microbial communities from Sakinaw Lake, British Columbia, Canada - sak_2011_5_24_40m | ecosystem: Environmental > Aquatic > Non-marine Saline and Alkaline > Saline ...
TGGCAAAATCGAGCATCACCTTGGCGCCGCCGTGTTCATGTGCTTCAAATTGAGCCGGCGGCTTGCCGCTCTGGCGCAGCAGGGCGGAGATGTCAGCCTGCCCCAAACTCAAATAGGCGCTGCGCAGCTTGGCCTTTTGCAACTGGCGGATCTTCAGCAACAGCTGCTGATCAACGTTTTCCTGGGCTTGCTTTTTAAAAACAGTAATCTTCTTCTCAGCTTTGAAGGCGAATTCACCCTGGGGGTATGTATTTAAAAAATTCTGCCAGCCGGCCATGGTGTTTTCCGCCTCGGCCCTGGCGAAGGCCTGGCTTTCCTGCTGCCCTTGGCTCTGCACCACTTGACTTTCCTGCTTGGCCCGCGCTTCGTCAGCTTGGATCTTGGCGGCCAACTGCTCTTCAAGCAGGCGCAGCGGTTCGGTCATCTTGATTTTTTTTGCTTCCAGAACCACGGCCCATGCCTTCAGCAAATCGCCTTTTTTAAAAAGCGCGCTGGCCTGCTGAAATTTTTCATTAAAAGCTTTGTCTTTTTCTACGACTGCGGGAACCAGGGTTGAGGGCGGTATATTGTTGGTAACGGGGGGTTGTTTGGTCACCAGCGCTTTGGCGACAGGTTCGGGATCGACCGCTGGCGCGTCGCTGCCTGAAAAATTTAACCTTCCGGAAAGAACCAGCCACAAAAGCAAGACCGCGACCAGCGGCAGGGCAATCAATAAAAGCAGTTTGAATGGAAAGGCTTTTTTTGAGATCGGCGGCATTTTTTCTGAAATTTCATGAAAAGTACCTCTGTCATACTGAGGCTCTTCATCGGCAACGAGTTTGGCAGAAGGAATTTCTTCCGGCTGCTCCTCGAGGAATTCGCTGCCCCCCGAAGTGCTGCGGCCGGGATCATCCCAAACCATCCTTTCCCTATCCTCGAAGCCGGCTGCGGACGGCTCCTCTTTTGGAGTATCTGGGGTCAATTGCGGATCGGCATCGATGGTTAGGGAACCCAAACTGTCAAAATCGACCTCGATTTCCTCATTAGGGAGTTCGACTGGGTTTTCTTTTGCATCTACAATTTCCACTACGGGCTCGCTGGTGATTTCCACGCTCTCACTTTCATCGTGGTCACTCAAAATCACTGGTGGTTCATCCGCTGCCAAGCTGAATCCAGGCTCATTTTCCTCGAATGGATCGGTGATGATCAGATCACTGTCATCCTCAGAAGGGTCATAGGCTATTTTATCTTCCCGTAAAAAGGGCATTTCCTCGGCTGGGCTTGCGGGGATTTTAAGATCATCGCTGGTCTGTTTTTCTTCAAGCGGGGAAACCGGAAATACGATTGAATCATCGTCAACTGCATCTTCGTCATCTAATAATACCAAGGGTTGATCTTTTTCAGTTATCGCGGCCTTTTTTATTTCCTGGTCCTGGTTTTTCGGAGGCGACGCGGAAATTCCCAGATGGCGCTCGCTTTTAAAGCGCATCAAGTCAAGTTCCATGTCTTTACCGTACTTCTCGGAATACGATTCGCAGAGTTTCACCACGTCCGGCCACTTGCCAAGTTGAAAAAGAATAGAAATTTTCTTTTTTAAAGTGCTTTGATACTCATCTTCCATTGGTTTCCCCCTGTCACGGCTTACCAAGGCAAATTTTCATTTTTACCCGTACTCCCTATTCGGAGCCGCGATAGCCGGCACACAGCCGGTTCCATAACGGCAGCCCTCTATTCACTATCACAAAGAAAAAACACTGTCAACTGCAAATCAAACCCGATAAATTTGACAGCCGGCGGCGAAAAGAGTAAAATTTGATTTTTTAAGCAGGCTGGATTCCATGCTGGATCTATCATCCTAATAAGGAAAAATCATGGCCGCCAACGATTCAGACGAACAACCAACGCTATTGGAGAAAGTGCGCCAGACAGTGGTCGGGGCACCGCGTAACATCAAGGATCCGTCCATTTTCCACAAACTCTCCCTGGTGCCGCTGCTGGCCTGGGTCGGCCTGGGCGCTGACGGTCTCTCGTCATCTTCCTACGGCCCCGAGGAAGCCTTTCGAGTCCTGGGCCAGCACACCTACCTGGCCATTTTCCTGGCCCTGGCCACCTCGCTGACCGTCTTTATCATATCCTATTCCTACTCACGCATCATCGAACACTTCCCTCATGGGGGCGGCGGCTATATAGTGGCCACCCACACCCTGGGCCCCAAAGCCGGCGTGCTTTCGGGCAGTTCCCTGCTGGTCGACTATATGCTGACCATCACCGTCTCCATAGCCGCCTGCGGCGACGCCCTCTTCAGCTTCCTGCCCATTGAAACGCACGGTTACAAGATATTCTTTGAGCTTTTCCTGATCCTGGTCCTGATCGTGCTCAATATCCGCGGCGTCAAGGAATCGGTGACCATCCTGGCCCCGATCTTCGTCGTCTTTGTCGTCACCCACATCTTTATGATCGGCTACGGCATCCTCTCGCACCTGCCCCAGATCGGGCCGGTGGTGCACGGCATCAAGACCGATTTCAATGCCGGTTTGTCAAGCTTGGGCGGCCTGGGCATGCTGGCCCTGTTCCTGCGCGCCTATTCACTCGGCGGCGGCACCTACACCGGCATCGAAGCCGTTTCCAATGGCATGCAGATTATGCGTGAACCAAAGGTGCAGAACGGCAAAAAAACCATGCTCTACATGTCGGTATCGCTGGCTTTCACCGCCAGCGGCCTCTTTTTCTGCTATCTGCTGCTCAAGGTCACTCCCGGGCACGGCAAAACCCTCAACTCCATCCTGGCCAATGCACTTTACGGCAATTGGTCATTTGGTTATGGGTTGGCCCTGATTACCATCCTGTCCGAGGGCGCCCTGCTGTTCGTGGCCGCGCAGGCCGGATTCATCGACGGCCCGCGCATCATGTCCAACATGGCCATCGATTCATGGCTGCCGCACCGTTTCGCCTCGCTGTCGGAACGGCTGACCATGCATAACGGCATCCTGCTCATGGGCGGCGCCTCGATCCTGCTGCTGTTCTACACCCACGGTTCGATCCGTAATCTGGTAACCATGTACGCCATCAACGTGTTCCTGACCTTTTCCATCTCGCAACTCGGCATGTCCCTTTACTATATCAAGAACCGTACCAAGGAAAAACTGTGGAAAAAATATCTGCCGGTCCACCTCGTCGGCTTCTCCCTCTGCTTCACCATCCTGGTCGTCACCATCCGCGAAAAATTTCTCGAGGGCGGCTGGATAACGCTGCTGATCACCGGGTCTTTCATCTCCCTGTGTTATCTGATCCGCAGCCACTACCAAAAGGTTAAAAAAGCGGTGCGCCAGCTGGACGACCTGCTGATGGACATCCCCACCAGCCGCAAGGTAAACATGGATAAGCCCAACCCCCAGGAGATGACCGCCATCCAGCTGGTCAGCGACTACAACGGCTTCGGCGTGCATACCGTGCTGTCGGTGATCCGCAATTTCCCCAACCTCTACAAAAATTTTATCTTCGCCTCGGTGGCTGTGGTCGACTCCGGCTCATTCAAGGGGACCGAAGAGATGAAAAACCTCGAGAAAGCATCGAAAGCTTCCTTGCAAAAATACGTGGAACTGGCACGTCGACTGGGTTTCGCCGCAGATTGGCGCTGCGCCGTGGGCACCGACGTGGTCGAAACCGCCACCCGGTTGTGCAAAGACATCAAAAACGAGTTCCACCGTTCCACGGTGTTCACCGGCAAGCTGACCTTCCGCCACGAGAAGTTCTACCACAAGATGCTGCACAACGAGACCGCCTTCGCCATCCAGCGCCATCTGCATTGGGACGAAATAACCTCAGTTACTATGCCTATCCGCCTGGATCTGTAACGAGCGATCAGAACTCGGCATACGGTTGACGGCAGACGGTAAAACCAAGGCGAAAGGCAAAAGTGAATAAAATTCCAATTCACAAATCCCAAATTCCAAATAAATTCCAATGTTCAAAACAAAGGCGCTGTAAATGCAATAATTCTTCGTTTGAGTCATTGGTTCATTGGAAATTGGTGCTTATTTGGTGCTTGGTGCTTGAGATTTGGAATTTTATTCTTCCACCATCCGCCGTATGCCGTACACCGTAAACCAAGCCCAGCCTAGTATTCCTGTGGCATATCCTGCAGTTGGGCGAAGGTGAAAACCGGGCCATCCTTGCAGACTAAATATTTACCGACGTTGCAGCGGCCGACGTCGACGCCGGTCTTTTCCAGGACGCGGTCGGCCAAGGTCAGATCGGCGGCATGAGCGTAGTTGTCACTGCACATCAAGGGTCTCCTTGTCAAAGCATAAGGAGCGATTGCTGTGCATTTTTTTTGCAAAAGTAAACCGGATAAAATAATTTTCGGAACTTTTTTAGACTGTCAATCCCCGGTCAAGAGGTCTTTGCACTGCTGCAGGGCACGGATGTCCTTCTCTACCGCGATCGCTTTTCCCGACGGCGACAGGCCCGAGTGATACATGGCCGTAGAAAGGGTGCCGGGTGTGGGAGTGAAGATCTGCGCGTCGCTGGTTTTCAGTCCCAGGGCGCGCATTTTCTCCTTCATGGCTTGAACCATAACCCTACTCTCGCCGGGATGGCCGACGATCAGGTATGGCGCCAGCTCGACCGGGCGTTTCAAACCACGGTTCACGCGCCTGAAAAGGGCGACGAATTCTTCAAAAACAGCGAAACGCGGCTTGCCCATTAGATCCAGAACTTCGTCTTCGGTATGCTCAGGGGCAACACGCAGGAAACGGCTGCAGTGCTCGCGCATGATCTCTTCCAGCAGGTCGGGATTTTGCAGCAACAGGTCGTGGCGCAGCCCGGAGCCCAGCATGATCTTTTTGACTCCGGGCAGGGCCCGCCCCTGGCGCAGCAGTTCCCGATACGGTTCGCCGGGATTGAAATGGCGACAAACTTGGGGCTGCAGGCAGGAAGCGCGCCGGCAGGATGCGACTGGGCAATCGCTGCCGTACATTTCGGCAGTGGCGCCGCCGATGTCGGAGACCACGCCGCGCCATTCGGGATGGGCGGCCAGGGAGCGGATCTCCTTGAAAATCGAATCCGCGGAGCGCGAAACCACCCGCCTTCCTTCGCTTTGGGTGATCGAACAGAAGGCACAGCCGCCGGCGCAGCCCCGGTGCGCCGTGAGCGAAAAAAGGTTCATGCGCAAGGCCGGGGAATAGGCCGGGCTATTCGGGTGGCGGCGGCTATAGCCGAGTCTATAAATGTGGTCCAGGTCGGCACTATCGTAAATCTCGGCCGGGTTTTGCACCACCCAGCGGTTGGCGTGTTTCTGGGCCAGGGGGCGCTGGCCTCCGGCCTGGCCGATCCGCAATTGGCTCTGCAGCAGTTGGGCGGGATCGGCCTGCACTTCTTCGCAGGCGGGCAGCTCCAGGCAGTTTTTTGCCAAAGGCAGCCGGGAACAGATCCTGGCCGTGCCGGAAATGTCGATCTGCGCCGCCGGCACGCCCTGATGCAGCAGGCGGGCGATGGTCACGATCTGCTTTTCGCCGTTGCCGCTTACCAGGATATCGGCACGGGAATCGAGCAGGACAGAGCGCCGGACCTTGTTTTCCTGAAAATCATAATGGGCGAAACAGCGCAGGCCGGCCTCGACGCCGCCGATGACCACCGGCACCTCGCGGAATACTTCGCGCAGCCGGTTGCAGAATACAGTAAGGGTACGGTCGGGGCGGATCTTGAACTTGATGTCGGGAGGGCGGCCGCTGAAAAAGGCTGCGCCTTCGAATTGGTACAGGTCTTCACGGCGCCGGCGGCGGTTGGCGGTATAGTTCAGCACCACCGAATCGAGCGGGCCCGAAACCACGGCAAAAAAAAGCCGCGGCCGGCCCAGCATCGCAAATGACTCCCTATCCTGCCAGAATGGCGTTTCAATCACGCCAACACTGAACCCGGCCGATTCCAGGGCCCTTTTCAGGATCCCCTCGGGGAAGGAAGGGTGATCGGCGTAAGGATAAGGCAAAACCAGGATGACGTCGAACATGGCCGCATACCTCAGTTTTCATTTTAACACATCCAAGGATAATTCCCAGCCGCTATTTCAGGCCGGCACTGCAGTTGCGCTGGAGGCGCTGCCGTTCAACTCGTAGGCGCCCATATCAAAAAAACCGTGTCCGGAAAGATTGAACAGTATGACTTTTTCCTCTCCTGTGCGCGTGGCCTGCTTCGCTGCCTCGATAACGGCCGCTATGGCGTGGGCCGATTCTGGTGCCGGCAGCACCCCTTCACTGACATAAAAAATTTTGGCGGCGTCGAACACATCGGACTGGGAGTAGGAGCAAGCCCGCACCTGCCCCGTTGCGGCCAGGTGGCTGACCAGGGGCGCCATGCCGTGGTAGCGCAGGCCGCCGGCGTGGATGGGCGGCGGAATGAAATCCCGGCCCAGGGTATACATGTACAAAAGCGGCGTCAGGCCGGCGCTGTCGCCGTGATCATAACGCAATTCCCCACCGGTTAGTGTAGGGCAAACCTCTGGCTCGACGGCGATAAACTCGATTTTGTTTCCTTCGACCAGGTTCTTCCTGATAAAGGGGAAACTGATGCCGGCGAAATTGGAGCCGCCGCCCACACAGCCGATGACCGTGTCCGGTTCCATGCCGATTTCTTTTAACTGTTTTTCCGCTTCCTGCCCGATCACGGTCTGGTGCAGCAGCACACTGTCTAATACCGAGCCCAGGGCATACTTGCTGCCCGGGTTGCTCAAGACAGTTTCCACCGCTTCGGAAATGGCGATGCCCAGGCTGCCCGGATGATCGGCGTTTTTTAAAAAATAACAGCGGCCGGATTCGGTGTTGGGTCCGGGACTTTCTTCGACCTGCGCCCCGAAAAGGTTCATGAGCGTGCACCGCCCGGGCTTTTGGCGGTAACTGGCCCGCACCATGAACACCCGCGTGGAGATGCCGAAGCGCGAGCCGGCGTAAGCCAGGGCTGAGCCCCACTGGCCGGCCCCGGTTTCGGTAACCAGCGTGTTCACCCCTTCTTCGGCGGCAAGATAGGCCTGCATCAGTGCGGTGTTGCTCTTGTGGCTGCCGGTGGGGCTGACACCCTCGAACTTGTAAAAAATATGAGCCGGTGTCTGCAACTTTTTTTTCAGTTCAGCGGCATAAATCAGCGGTGTGGGGCGAAACTGGGCGTAGGCCTCCAGCACCGCCGTCGGGATCGGCAGATAACGCTCGCGGCTGATCTCCTGATCAATGAATGCGCGCGGGAAGATCGCCTGCAGCGCGGAGGGATCGAGGGCTTGACCGCTGCGTGGATCCAGGGGCGGCTTGGGTTGAACGGCCAGGTCGGCCTTGATGTTATAGAAATGGGTCGGCAGATGTTCTTTTTTTCTCGATGAAAATCTTTCCATGTTTTTCTCCTTTGGATTTTTTTAATTTTCAGGAAATAAAAAAAAGGATGGATGGATAGATTTTCAGGCGGACGGGGCCGCCCACCAGCAACCGCGGTGCCAGGTAAAGGCGGGCGACGACAAGAAACCTGAATTACGTAACATTGGGAATATTCATACCACAAAAAAATGTATCGGTCAATACTGAACGAGTTGGCGGCAGGCGAACTATCGTTATGCGTGATATGTGATGCGTGATGAGAAAAAGCAAAGATTCGAAATTACACTCAAATTCTTCGCAATCACATTACGAATTACGAATGATCGCTGAGTTTGCTAACGCATCACATAGTCGATGTCCATGGTCGATGCATTGTTACTACAGCCATTTTTTCTTTTTGAAAAAATAGAGCATCAGCCCGCCCACGCCCAGCATGCTGAGCAGCACCAGCGGGTAGCCCCAGCGCCAGCCGGTCTCGGGCATGTATTTGAAGTTCATGCCGTAGATGCCGGCCAGGAAGGTGAGGGGCATGAAAATGGTGGCGATAACAGTCAGGACCTTCATTACCTGGTTCATGCGGTTGCTCAGCGAGGAAAGATAAATATCCAGCATGCTGGACAGCATCTCGCGGTAGGTTTCGATGCTGTCGATGATATGCACGGCATGATCGTAGATGTCGCGGAGAAATATCTTTGTCCCCGGGCGGATCAGGTCGGAATCGCTCTTTTCCAGGCCGTAGATGACTTCGCGCAAAGGCCAGGCCGACTTGCGCAAAAAGATCATTTCCCGCTTCAGGTGGTGGATCTGGCGCAGGGCTTCCGGCCCGGGATCGCCGATCAGATTTTCCTCGAGCGTTTCGATGCTTTCGGCGAATTTTTCCAGGATGAGGAAATAATGGTCGATGATGGCGTCGAGCAGAGAATAGGCCAGGTAGTCGGGACCCGACTTACGGATGCGCCCCTTGCCGCTGCGGATACGCTCGCGCAACGGATCGAAGGGATCGCCTTCGCGCCCCTCCTGGATCGAGATCACGAAATTGCGGCCGAAAACGATGCTGACCTGTTCAGAAATGATATCCGAACTGCCCGGGTTATAATCCAGCATTTTTAGGACCACGTACATGTAGCCATCCATGTCATCGAACTTGGGGCGCTGGTCGGTGTTGAGGATATCCTCAAGAATCAGGGGGTGCAGGCCGTAACCGTTGCCCAGGCGTTCCAGCAGGCTGACATCCTGGAGTCCCTCGATGTCGATCCAGGTCAGCGAATCGCTGTCACGGAACGGAAGGCAATCGTCGAAGGTCGCCTGCTTTTTTTCACGCACGGAACCCTCGTCGTAATCCAGGATGCGGATGCGGCTCTCCATGGCCTTCTTGGTGCCGATGTGCATCAGCGTGCCCGGAGGCAGCCCACTTTTAAGCGATCTTTTTTTTATTTTTTCAACCATGGTCATACCAGCCGTTTGACATAGATGATCTTGTCATCGTTTGCACCGTAAAAATCCTTGAGCACCGCCTCTTCCCTGTAGCCGAAACGCAGATAGAATTTTTGCGTCGGCAAGTATTTTTCCTGGCCCGAAGTTTCCACCCAGATGGCGCGGCCTTGGCGTCCGGCGATCAGCGCCTCGGTCTTTTTGAGCAGAATTTTTCCGATGCCCTGATGGCGGCAATCTTCGTGCACAGCAATCCAGTACAGGTCGTAGCTGTCGTCGCTGCAGGCGATCTCACCGAAACAACTGTAAGCGACCGTACGGCCACCCTGATCGGCGAACAGGAAAAGGTAGCCGCTTTTCAGCCCCTTTTGCAGCCGCTCGTCCACCAGTTCCACCGCCACATCGATCTCATGGTCGTAGAAAAACCCCGTTGATGCTACGATTCCTCTGACCGCGACGGGATCGCCGGGCAGAACATTTTCGCGAAAAACCAACGGTGCGGACTTATTCATGGATTCCTCCGTCATTCAAGCAAAGATTCTATTCCTTACCGGACAGGCAATCATTGACGATCCTTTCCACTGTTTTGCTGAACGACAGACCGTTCCGTTCAGCGGCGGCATGGAAACCTCCGTCCGGAGAGAGGCAGGGATTGGTATTGATCTCCAGCACCCAAGGACGGTTGTTTTTGTCCACCCGGAAGTCGACACGGGCGTAACCGCGCAGGTTGAAAAAATCCCAGCAGCGTCCGGCTATATTCCGCAACTCAGCAAGAAGAGGCTGATCGGCGGCCGGGAAATCAAAGCTACGCGGGGTGTGGGTGTATTCAAACGAATCCTCCTCCCATTTGGCACGGAAATCGACGATGCGCAATTTGTCGTCAGGGAATTCGATAAATTGGATCTCCGCTGCCGGCAAAAATTCACCGGTCAGCAGGGCCAGGTTGAACTCACGCCCATCGATATAGCTTTCGGCATAGAAGCGGCCGCGGCCGCTGCGGTTTTTCTTCTCCAGCAGCGCGCCCAATTCCGCGCCATCGCCGACCTGGACGAGGGAGCTGTCGTCGAACCAATTGCTGGCATGCTCCCAGACCGATTTCAGCAGGTACCTCCCCGCTCCCAGCGCAGCGGCATCCCGGGGATTTCCATCACCCAGCCAGGGCGGGGAAGCCACGCCGGCCGCAGAGAGCAGTTTCTTGGACAGGGCCTTGTTGGAGGTTACGAAAATTGCTTCCTGGCTATTGCCGGTGTAGGGCAGGCCGAGGTGGTCGAGCAGCGCCGGCGCCAGGTGGATCAACTGGCCATTGCCTTCCACCGTCTCCACCAGGTTGAAGACAAAGAGCGGATCCAATTTTTTTAGGGTGCGGATATTTTTTTCAAGATCAAGGTAAAAAGGCACTATCTCCGGCTGGTATCCCAGTTCGGCCAGGGATTGGCAAACCTCGCTGGCCTGGACCAGCACGTCCTGTTCGTCCTTGGGCGAATCTTCCCCGACCTGGCTGTGCAGAATGGCCGCTTTTTTCTCATTCATGGGCGCGCCCTGCGGCCGGCGGAAGCCATGATCCTCTCAATCAGCGTCTGGAAGGGGATGCCCACCAGGCTGCAGATGATCGGCAGGTCAGAGTGCTCGGGATGCAAGCCGGCCAACGGATTGACCTCTATGAAATTAACGGCACCGTTCCCGTCCATTTTCAGGTCGACGCGGCCGGCATCAAGACAACCCAAGCCGCGCCAGGTCCGCAAAGCCACATCCCGGCACGGCCCGGCCGCGTCTTCCGGGGCTAGGGAGTATTGGACCAGTTCCTGAAAGTTTTCCTTGTTGACATAAGAATAGGCGTTGGCTTCAGCTTCGGCCCGCAAAAAAACTTCCATCACGCCGACAACCTCGGCCGCGTTGCCGCTGCCAACAATGCCGACGGTGAACTCCCGACCGGGTAGATAAGTCTCCACCAGCACCGGCTGCTTGAATTTTTCCAACAATTCGCAACAGACGGCCGTCAACTGCCGGCGGGAATCTATCTTGGACCTGGCATCGATGCCCAATCCCGTGCCTTCGGCCAGGGGCTTGGCAAAGAGGGGAAAGGACAGATCAACGGCGGCGATATCCTCCTTGGCCGCGACCACGGCGAAATCGGGGGTGGCCACGCCCAGGGAACGGACCACACGCTTGGTCAGGGCCTTGTCCAGGGTAAGAGCCAGCACCGGAGGACCGGAAAACGTATATGGGATCTGGTAGGCATCGAGCAGGGCCGGCACCTGGGCTTCGCGGCCCAACCCGAACATGCCTTCGCAGATGTTGAAGACCATATCCCAACGCTCGCCGGCAGCCAGCCGCTGAACCAAACTTTTTACATTGCCGATGCGCTTAGTCTTATGCCCCATGGCGCTAAGCGCTTTCTCAATGGCGGCAATGGTGTCGGGACTGTCGAACTCAGCGGTTTGTTCTTCGCTGTATCCTGCATCCAGGTAATCCTGTCTCAAATCATAGGTTAAACCAATGTTCATGGGTTCCTCTGCGTTTGGATTTCATGGTGATTTTATTCCACTTGATAAAAATACGCAAGCGGTTTTTCAGCCGGGCACTAGCTATTACAAACCCTCTCCCGGCGCCGATCCTTCGCTCTTCTGATCGGGGTAGCGGTATATTTTTTGTTGATAGTTTCTCAGCAGTATGTTGCCGTCGGCTCGTCCCTGGTAATAATCGGGAAGCAGAGGGATCTTGCCGCCGCCGTTCGGGGCATCGATAACGTAATGGGGAACGGCGTAGCCGCTGGTGTGGCCGCGCAGACCTTCGATTATCTCCAGGCCTTTTTCCACCGGGGTGCGGAAATGGGAAGATCCGAGGATGGGATCGCACTGGTACATATAATATGGACGAACCCTGATCTTGAGCAGTTCATGCATCAATTTTTTCATGACCGGCACCGAATCGTTGATGTCTTTCAGCAGCACGGTCTGACTGCCCAAGGGGATGCCGGCATCGGCCAGCCGTTCACAAGCCTGGGCGCTTTCCGGAGTGATTTCGTCAGGGTGGGTGAAATGGATACTCATCCACATGGGACGGAAACGTTTCAATATATTAACCAGCGAATGGGTGATGCGCTGCGGCAGGGTTACAGGCACCTTGGTGCCGATGCGGACGAATTCCACGTGTGGGATGCGACTCAAACGGGTCAGCAGGTATTCAAGGCTGTCATCGGGCAAAGTCAGCGGGTCACCGCCGGAGAGCAGGACATCGCGCACGGCAGGATTCAGTTCAATGTAGGAAAGGGCCCGGTCCCACTGTTCGTGGTTGAGATGGCGCTTGTTCTGGTCGCCCACCAAACGCGAGCGGGTGCAATAACGGCAATAGGTCGAACAGAAACCGGTAACCAGTAAAAGCACCCGGTCGGGATAGCGATGCACCAGACCAGGGACGCGGCTGTGGGAGTCTTCACCCAGCGGGTCGGCGGCTTCACCGCAGGAGATCAGGTGCTCGGCGGTTACCGGCACGACACTGCGGCGCAGCGGCTGCATGGCATCAAGTGGATCGAGCAGGCTGGCATAATACGGAGTGACGCGCAGGGGCAGGCTGCCGCTCTGCACGGTCATGGCTCGCACCTCATCATCGGACAGCTGCAGAATTTGCTGCAGTGCTTTTAAGCTGGTGATACTGTTGCGCAGCTGCCATTCCCAATTATTCCAGTCATCCTTTGTCGCCAAAGGAAAAAATTTTCTCAGGAACTGCAGTGAACGAGCGCCTATCTTCAGAACTGTTTTATCGGGTTTGGAATTGGGGAATTGTATTAACTCGGGAAAGAGCAACGACGGGGCAAGGTTGTTGCTTTCCTCCAGCAGCGCCCTGCTTGGAGGTTCAGCCTCCTCACTGGGAAGTTCAGCTTCCTTCATGGCCATCACCTGATTGGCTTTTTTCAATTTTATTGCCTCCCACTTTTCAATTAAGAATATAGTTTGTTTTTAAACACGTGTCAATAGAAATAAAAAATAAAAAATATTTTTTTTCAGTGAATTGAAACGGCCGCAGATTTTTTTGACAGGAAGATCACTTGGGCAGTGTTCTTTGAGGTTCAATCTGATTGGATCTCGCCGCTGACCATGAAGATGATCCGTTCGCAGATGTTGGTCACCCGGTCGGCGATGCGTTCCAGGTTGTGGCTTACCCAGATCAGGTAGACGGCGCGGGTAATGGTCTTGGGATCCTCCATCATGTAGGTCAGAAGCTCGCGGAAGATCTGATCGTACAAAGCGTCCACTTCGTTGTCCATTTGGATGATGGCAGCGGCCGCTTCCACATCCTGGGTGATGAAGGCGGTCAGGCTTTTCTGGATCATTTCGCGGGCCTTGTCAGCCATGCGCGGAATATCGATCAGCGGCTTGAGCAGGGGCTTCTGGTCGTGCCTGACCACGATGGTGGCGATGCCCTTGGCGTGGTCGGCCATACGCTCCAGGTTAGTGACCAGGTCCATGAACGAAATGATCTCGCGCAGGTCGATGGCCACCGGCTGCTGGGTGGCGAACAGCTGGATGCACTGATTCTCTATATCCCAGCGCCGCTGGTTGATCAGGGCATCGTCGGCGATGATACGCTCGGCCTCGGCCTTGTCGCCGTTTTTCAACGCCCGTATCGAACGGTCGATGGCGGCGATGACCGTCTCCCCCAGCTGCAGCAATTCCTGCTCCACCTCGTGCATGATGCGATGATAACGTTCACGTGTCATGTTTCCCCCACTGTCAGCCAAAGCGTCCGGTCATGTAATCCTCGGTCCGTTTTTCACGCGGCTTGGTGAAAATCTGGTCCGTTGGCCCGTATTCAACCAGCTGGCCCTCATAAAGAAAAGCGGTTAAGTCGGATACGCGGGCCGCCTGCTGCATGTTGTGGGTGACGATGATGATGGTGTAGTGGCCGCGCAGCTCGGCGATCAGGTCCTCAATGCGCGCCGTGGCCCTCGGATCCAATGCCGAGGTCGGCTCGTCCATCAGCAGGATCTCCGGATCAACGGCCAGGGCCCTGGCGATGCACAACCGCTGCTGCTGCCCGCCCGAAAGACTCAGGGCGTTGTCGTCAAGCCGGTCCTTCACTTCTTCCCATAATCCGGCGCGCTGCAGGCTGGTCTCTACGGTCGCCTGGAGTTCGCCCTTGTCCAGATGGTCGTGCAGGCGCCGGCCGTAGGCGATATTGTTGAGAATGGATTTCGGGAACGGGTTCGGCTTCTGAAAGACCATGCCGATGCGCCGGCGCAGGGTGACCACATCGAGGCGCGGACCGTAGATCTCCTGGCCGTCGAAAAGAAGTTTTCCGGACGTGCGGCTGCCGGGGATCAGGTCGTTCATGCGGTTGATGGAGCGCAACAGCGTGCTCTTGCCGCAGCCGCTGGGTCCGATGATGGCCGTCACCTGGTAGGAAGGTAAATCCAGCGTGACGTCCTTTACCGCCTGGTTGTCACCGTAAAAAAAGGAGAAATCCTGGCAGGACACATGGGCTTTCAGCCCGCTTTCATCGGCGAGCGCCGGGCCTTGGGGCGGCCGCATGGAAGGTTGGATAGATTGGATCATGGAATTAGCCTCTCATTTTTTTGCTGATGCGGGCCCGGATCAGGATGGCGGCCAGATTGAGCAGCAGCACCAGCAGTACCAGGGTCAGCACCATGCCGAATTGCACGTGGCGGATCTCGTCGACCGCCTGGTGCTCGGTGGCCAGGTTGTAGATGTTCCAGGGCAGGGCCGGCGTGGGCTGGCTCAGGGTCTCCCACAGCTTCAACGGCTTACCGACGCTCACCGCGGCCGTGAAGATAATGGGGGCGGTCTCGCCCGCGGCGCGGCCCATGCTGATGATAATGCCGGTCAGGATGCCCGGCAGGGCGGCGGGCAGCAGCACGGTCAGCACCATGCGCAGCTGGCTGGCGCCCAGGCTGAGGGCCGCTTCCTTGTAAGTGTGGGGAACCGCCTTGAGCGCTTCCTCGGCCGAGCGGATGATGGTCGGCAGGATCAGCAGCGCCAGGGTGGCCGAACCGGCCAGCACACTTTTTGAATTGGACAGGTGGAGTGTGTTGATGAAGAAGGCCAGGCCGAACAGGCCGAAGACGATGCTGGGCACGCCGGCCAGGGTGCTGATGCACACGCGCAGCATGCTGACCAGGCGCCCGGCCGCGGCGAATTCGCTTAAGTAGATGGCGGCGATGATGCCGAAGGGAATGGCGAATATCATAGCCCCGAGGGTCAAATAGATAGTCCCGAGGATCTCGGGCCAGATGCCCCCGAAAAAATGCGAATCCATCGACAGGTCGGTCAAAAAACGCCAATAGAAAACCAGGCGCGGCCGCAGCATTGGCTCCAGGTTGTTTTTCAGGTAGGGGAATAGCGGCTCCAGTCGCGTGCCGGCGAAACTTCGCTGGCGCGGGACCAGGATTTTTTTTCCCATGCTGCTTTTATCGGAATAATCCCATTGCTCGCTGAAAAGGATCGATTCGAGCTTGACTTGGGCCCGATCCCAGCGCGTCGGGCCGTATTGCTGGCGCACCATGACCGCGTCCAGCTCGCCGGGCAGGGGGCCCAGCAGCTCGCGCAGCAGGTTCTTGACTTCCTTGAGCTGGGGCCGGTATCCCTGCCGCCTGGATGATTCCATGTCTTGCAGCTCATTTTCAAAATCGGCCAGCATTTGATAAGCCGGTTGCCGCGCCGCGGCGGCCACCCTCGTTTCGGCCGCGATCTCTTCCGCGTCGCCGCGGTTGAACTGCTCCAGCAGCAAACGGAGGTGCTCGCTGGTTGCGCGGAAGAAAAAAGCGCCCAGGCCGCGGGAGAAGATGGGGCCCAGCAGAACCAGCAGCGAGAGCGACATCAGGATGATGGCCATGATGCTGACGCCGGTCAGCGAGCGGTCGAACAGTTTGCGCGATCCGAGGTTCATGCTATTTCAATCCTCCCAGCCGGCGCTTCTGGCGGCGCAGGACCCATTCGCTGGCCAGATTGGCGATGAACGAGGTCAGCAGCAGGCACAGGGCCAGGGCGAAGAGAACGTGGTAGCGGATGGAACCGGTCACCTGGTCGGCCTCGCCCATGTCGCCGGCGATGGTGGCGGTCAGGGTACGCACCGGACTCAGGAAATTGAACCAGGGGCTGGGGATCTGGGCGGCGTTGCCCGAGGCCATCCAGACCACCATGGTCTCGCCCACGGCACGCATCACGCCCAGGATAATGGCAGCGATGATGCCGCTGCCAGCGGCCGGGATGACCACCTTGAACAGGGTTTCGGCCCGGGTGGCGCCCAGGGCGTAGCTGCCTTCACGCAGTTCGCGACCCGCCGCTTGCAGCGAATCCTCGGCGACGCTGATGATGGTGGGCAGGGCCATGATGCCCAGGATGATGGAGACGTTCAGGGCATTGGTGCCGCTAGCGATACGCAGCAGGGTCAGCCTGGCCGAGAGCGCCAGCAGACCGCGGACCAGGATCACGGCCAGAACGGCGGCGAGGATCAGGCGGGCGAAACTGGCCATGTCCTCGCCAATCGAACGCGTGGCCGCATCCGTGACCATGAAAATCAGGAGCAATCCCAGGGGCAGGGCGATCAGCCAGAGTGCGATGGCCAGCAGCGAGCCACCGCGGTTCTGCAGCAGCGGCGCGAAGATGACCAGGGCGAAGAAGCCATAGGCCACGGAAGGAATGGCGGCCAGGATCTCGATGACGGGCTTGACGGTTTGGCGCAGGCGGTAGGGCAGGATATCGCTCAGGGCGAGGGCGGCGGCGATGCCCAGGGGCACGGCCACCAGGATGGAGCCGAGAGTGACCAGGCCGCTGCCGACGAGGATGGCCAGGGCGCCGAATTCGGGCGGGCGGCCGCTGGGGTACCAGGCAGTGCTGGTAAAAAGCTCCCCCAGGCCGCGCAGTTTGAAAAAAGGCAATGCGTCGCGGGTGATATAGGCGATGATCAGCAGCACCGCCACCAGCGAGAGGGCGGTGGCCAGCAGCAGGAATCCCTTTAAAATGAGGGCGGTCAGCCGCCGCAGGCGGCTGACCGCATCACTCATGATCAGATTTTGCCGGGAAGTTTTCACTGGCTACGGCGGAACATCAATAACTGGTGACCGGGATGAAGCCGATCTCTTCGATGATTGCCTGCCCTTTCTTGGACAGGTAGAGGGTGACAAAGCGATAGAGGTGAGATCCCATTTTCGGATAATCGTTGGTCACCATATACAGGGGGCGGGCGATGGGGTAGCTGCCGTCTTTGACCGTTTCCGGCGTGGGCATGACGTTTTCGACCAACAGGGCCTTGACGGTATTGTCGATGAAGCCGATGCCCACGTAGCCGATGGCGGCCGTCGTGCTCTGCACCCGCTGGCGGACGGCGCCGTTGGAACCGACGTACTCGCAATTCTTGGCGATCTTCTCGCCTTTCATCACGCGGGTCTCGAAGGTCTCGTAGGTGCCGCTGTTGGTGTCGCGCGAGATGATGACGATCGGGACATTGGGTCCGCCGAGCTGTTTCCAATTGGTGATCTTGCCGGTGTAGATGTCCTTGATCTGTCCCATGGTCAGGGCTTTGGCGGGGTTGCCGGGATGGACGATCATGGCGATGCCGTCCAGGGCGACAACGTGGACGACGGGCAGGACCTCGGAGTGCACCGCCGCCTCGTACTCGTTCAGTTTCAGCAGCCGGGACATGGTGGCCACCTGGCAGGACTGGTTGACCAGGCTCTTGGCGCCGTTGCCGGAACCCGATTCCGACACGGTGATGTTGACGCCCGGGTTGAGCTTCATGTAGTACTCGGCGAAGGCCTTGGCGATGGGACCCACGGTGGTGGAGCCGTCGACCACGATCTTGTTGGCGTCGGCGGCGCCCAGGAACCCGGCGGCCAGGGCGATGATGAGCAATGTCTTGAATATTTTCATTTTTCCTCCTTTAGAACTGGTAATAGAACGTGACGTTGAAGTAGGTGTCGCTTCCCGGCTTGACGCCCATGTTTTCCTTGTAGGACACCATCTTCAGGTTGGGCATGATCTGGAATTTGGGATGGATGTTCCAGGCCAGGCCGAGAATGAGCAGGTCGGTCTTGGTGCCCTTTTCGATGACCAGGTAGTCGCCCTGGCCGTGCAGCTGCGGGTCGGCGCTCATGTCATAGCGGGCCACGGCTTCAAACTTGCTGCCGAGCTTGATCACGGCAAAGGCCGAGAACAGACCGAAATTGGCGTCGTCCTTGCCGTCTTCCTGGACGATCTCGCTGCCGTAACCGGCGCCCACGCGACCCCAGTCGCCCTTGTAGCCGGCGAACAGCTGGTAGAGGTAGGACTTTTTGACGGCCGATATGGTGCTCATGTCGCCGTTCACCTCGATCATCAGTTCCGGGGTGACATTGACGAAGAAGCGGGCGCCAATCTGCTTGAACTTGTCGGTCTCGCTCTTGTTGCCCGAGTAGTTGCCGTACTGCACGCTGTAGTTGAACTTCTTGGCGGTATCCAGGGCGCCGCTGAGGCAAAGGGCGAAGTCGCGCGAGGAGCGGACCTTGTACAGGTCGAACGGGGGTTTTTCCAGGTGGCGGTAGCCGTAGAACTTCTCGATGTTGGAGAAGGACAGGCTATCCTGGATGCCCAGGGTCAGCTTGTGCAGGGGGGCGAACTGGTAGGAGACGTAGGCGTCCTTCAGTACGGGGATGAGGGTGGCCGCCGAGGTGCTGAAGTTGCCCGGGCTGTTGAGTTCCAGCCGGGCGCGCGCCTTCAGCTTGTCGGAAATGTCCGACTCGTAGGTGATGTAGACGCGGCGCAGCCAGAATCCGTTCTGGTCTTTCAGGGCCTCGTTGTGCTGCTTGAGCACGAAGTAATAGTCGCCGAAGGCGTAGGCCGAGATGGCGGCGGGCAGCTTCACGGTGCTCAGGACGAACAGGGCCAACAGGGTGAAAAGAATCAGTCGTTTCATTTTTTTCCTCCGAAATAATTTGCGTTTCCGGGGCTATTGTCGCCAGTAATGATTAAGTTAAAATAAAAAAACGGTTAATTTATGGTTAATAATATTTTTCTTTTTTAACTATCAATTGACATTGCTCTAAAATAAAGCTAACCTTCCTCGCTTATTGCGTTACGCAAGGAGTAAAAATGGAAAAAATCAAGGTGTTGTTCATTTGTGTCCATAATTCGGCCCGCAGCCAGATGGCCGAAGCGTTTTTAAATGAATTCGGCTCCGACCGCTTTATTGCGGAAAGTGCCGGCCTGGAACCGGGAGTTCTCAATCCGCTGGTCGTCAAGGCCATGAACGAGATCGGCATCGATATCTCCGCCAAAACGACCCGCAGCGCTTTCGAACTGCTGCGCCTGGGGAAGTGGTACAGCTGGGTGATCACGGTCTGCGACGAGAGCCAGGCTGAAGCGTGTCCTATTTTTCCAGGCGCCGGCCAGCGTCAGCACTGGAGTTTTTCGGACCCGGCCGCGTTCAAAGACAGCGAGGAGGAAAAGCTGGAACAGGTGCGCTATCTGCGCGACTGCATCGCCGCCAAAGTCAGGGAATGGCTCAGGCTTCAGGAACCAACGGCAGGGTGATGATGAACTCGGTGCCTTGGCCAGGCTGGCTGACCGCTTCGATACGGCCGTCGTGCAGCAGCACGATGTGCTTGGCAATGGCCAGGCCGAGTCCGGTGCCGCCCTGCTCGCGCGAACGCGAACGGTCGACCACATAAAAGCGTTCGAAAATCCGCGGCAGGTGCTCGGCGGCAATGCCCGGCCCCGCGTCCTTGACGCTTATCTCGATCTCCCCTTCCCGGCTGGTCAGGGATACGCAGATCTCGCCGCTTTCAGTGTACTTGACGGCATTGTCAACCAGGTTGATGAACAGCTGCTCCAAACGGAACGGATCACCAAAAAAAACAGGCAAAGCAGTGCTGGCGCTCACTTCGAGATGAACATTCTTTGCGCGGCATCGCGCAGCGAAAATCACGGCAACATTGTCCGCCAGTTTCCGCAGGTCAACCTGTTTCTTCTCCAAGCGCATGCGTGGCTCTTCCATTTCCGCAAGGGAGAGCAGGTCGTTGACCATGTTCACCAGCCGGTCGGTGTGGCGGCTGATGATGTCCAGGTAGTTGCGGTTCTGGACGGAGCTTTCCTCGGCCAGCGTTTCGACGAATCCCTTGATCGCGGTCAACGGTGTGCGCAGCTCATGCGACAGGTTGCTGACGAAATCGCGCTTTAGCTTTTCCAAACGCTTGTATTCGCTGATGTCGCTGAAGGTGACGATGAGCGGCCCTTCCCCGGACAGCGGACTGACATGAACCAGATAGATTTCATCGTGGATGTCCAGCTCGCCGCGGGTGTCCTGCCGGGTTTCAAGCGACCGTTTGATCAGTTCGTTCAGACGTGAATCGCGCAGCACCTCCCAATAGGGACGCCCTTGACATTCCGCCTGCAGGCACATCTTTTTGAAGCTCTGGTTGGCCAGGATGATGCGCCCATCGTGGTCCAGCACCAGCAGCCCTTCTCCGATGGAAGCCAGGATGGTTTCCAGCTCCAGCTGCTGGTTTTGGACCGACTCGAGCAGCATTTTCTGCTGCTCGACCATGTGGTTGAAGGCATCGGCCAGTAGCCGCAACTCATCGCGGCGGTTGATTCTGACCCGCGGGCTGAAATCTCCCGCGGCAACCTGGTGGGCGGCCCGGGTCAGCCGCTTGATCGGTTCGGTTAAGTACCTGGCATACAGGAATGCCAGTATCAAAGCCAGGACCAACAGCACGGCCAGCATGGTGTTGATTTTCCTGCGGGTGGGGACGAACGACCTGTCGATGGCGCTTACGAACTGGCTGAGCCGCAACACGCCGATGAGCCGGCCGTTGTCACGCATGGGAACGGCCTGGTAGAGCATGGCCCGGTGCAGGGTCGAACTCACCCGCGAGAATTGGGCCAGCTTGTCCTGCACGGCCAGGATGAATTCGGGCCGGTCGGCATGGTTCTCCATTTGCCGCGGATCGCCTTCCGAATCGGCAAATACCCGGCCGTTTATGGCGATCACAGTGATACGGACATCCGTCTTCTTTCCCAGCTCCTTGACCAGGTTGTCCAGTGAACCGACATCCTGAGCAACCAGCAGCGGGACGAAATTCAGCCGCAGCGATGCGGCCAGTTGGCCGAGCCCCTTTTGAACCTGGTTCAGGTATTGGTTCTTGATGATGTTCGTTGAAAAAATAAAAACCAGCAACACCACCAGCATCATGATCACCAGGTAGCTGAAAAACGTTTTGAAAAAGATTGATTTCCTCATGGCTCCAACTTATAGCCCACGCCGCGCACGCTCTTGATCAAGCTTCCGGCTTCGCCCAGCTTGTCGCGCAGGTTCTTGATATGCACGTCTATGGTCCGGTCGAGGGAAGCCTTGTCCTCGCCCCACACCTTGTCCAACAGTTGTTCGCGGGAAAAGACCCATCCCGGATTCCGGACCAGCACTCTCAGGATGGCAAACTCGGTCGCCGTGAGCTCGAGCTTTCGCCCGGAGACACGGACAGCATGCTGCCGGTCGTCAATTTCCAGCATATCCCCGACAGTCCATTTGCCGCCGCTTTCGGCGCCTTGGGCCCTGCGGCGGCGCAGGATGGCGTGAATCCGGGCCAGCAGTTCCTTGGGAGAAAACGGCTTGACCATATAATCGTCGGCGCCCAGCTCCAGTCCCAGCACCACATCGGTTTCGTCGCCCTTGGCGGTCAGGATCAGGACCGGAATAACGGCGGTGCGTTCGTCTTTTTTCAAGCGTCTGCATATTTCCAGTCCGTCCATGTCGGGCAGCATCAGGTCGAGGATGACCAGGTCGGGGCTCTCCCCGGTCAGCGCCTTCAGAAAGGGTTCGCCCCTGCTGAACGTCCTGATGCGAAAACCAGCTTTCTGCGCGTGGATAGTGATGAGCTCGAGAATGTCCGCTTCATCATCAACGGCAAACAGCATTGGCTTCGCGACTTTCGTGGTTTCCAACAATTTGATCTCCGATTTATGAAAGTTTTTTTATATTAACAAAACCAGAAATAGTTGGCAATGGCGCGGGCCCTAGAACTATGTTTCATAATTGTGGCGAACGATTTTGCCCTCGATCATGTAGACGATATCTTCGGCGATGTTGGTGGCATGGTCGGCGATGCGCTCGAGGTGGCGGTTGATGCGCATGTACTCGATCATATAGTCAATTTTCTCAGGCTGGCGGCGAACCTCGTTTTTTACTTGCTGAAAAAGCACACGCACCGTTTCGTCGATCTCGTCGTCCGAATCGATGACGGCATGGGCCATGACGGCATCCATGTTGACCAGCGCGTCCAGGCTGCGCTTGAGCATGGCCATGACATCGCGCGCCAGGGTTTTCAGATCGAAGTTGATTTCAATTTTCGGATAGGCGTTGATATTCAGGGAGCGACCGGCGATGTTGACCGCCTCATCGCCGATGCGCTCCAGGTCGCTGTTGATCTTGAGCACCGCGACAATGAAGCGCAGGTCCATGGCCACCGGCTGGTACAGGGCGAGGATCTTCAGACATTCTTCCTCAACCTCAACTTCGGTTTGATCAATGGCCTGATCGGTGTCCTTTATCCGCTGCGCCAGCTCTGCGTCGCGCTGGTCGATGGATTTTACCGCATCAGCCACCCGTTTTTCGACGCTGCCGGCCAGCAGCACGATCTGTTTCTTCAGTTTGTCGATTTCTTTTTGAAGATGGACGGGCATGGGATACCTCCTGATCAGCCAAAACGGCCGCTGATATAATTTTCGGTCATGGTCTGCGCCGGTTTGGTAAATATTTTCACGGTTTCGTCAAATTCGATCAGTTTGCCAAGATACAGGAACCCGGTGCGGTCTGAAGCTCGCCCGGCCTGCTGCATGTTGTGGGTGACGATGACGATGGTATACTCTTTTTTTAGTTCTTGCATCAGCTCCTCGATATGCATGGTGGCGAAGGGATCCAAAGCGGAGCAGGGTTCGTCCATGAGCAGGATCTGCGGTTTCAAAGGCAGCACCCTGGCGATGCACAGACGCTGCTGCTGTTCCAATGACAGCTTCAGGGCTGAATAATGCAGCCGGTCTTTCAGGTCATCCCAAAGCAGGACGCTGCGCAGCGCCTGTTCAACGATGTCGGCATACTCGTTGCGCCGGGCCAGACGGTGCACGGCCAGGCCAAAAACAATATTCTCATAGACAGAAAGGGGAAAAGGATTGGGACGCTGAAAGACCATGCCGACCTTTTCACGCAATGCCAGTAGGTCGGTAGCCGGAGTTAAAATGTTTTCGCCGCCGATGATGACTTCACCGCTAATGCGTACGCCGTCGATCAGATCGTTCATGCGGTTGAAGACGCGCAACAGGGTGCTCTTGCCGCAGCCGCTGGGTCCGATCAGGGCCGTTACCTGTCTGGCGGGGATGTCCAAGGTGATACCGGTCAAGGCCTGGAAATCGCCGTAAAAAAGGTCCAGGGCGCGGGTTTCTATACTGATCTCGTTCATGTCAGCCAAACTTGCCGGTTATGTAGTCGCTGGTACGCTTGTCGGCCGGCGTGGTGAACATCTTGCCTGTATCGCTCACTTCGATCATATCGCCCATCAGGAAGAAAGCGGTGCGGTCCCCCACCCGGGCCGCCTGGGACACATTGTTGGTCACCAATACGATAGTGTATTTTTTCTTTAGAATCAGCAACGTCTCCTCGATCCTGGCCGTTGAGATCGGGTCCAGTCCCGAAGTCGGTTCATCGAAAAGCAGCACGTCTGGCTGGCCGGCCAGGATCCTGGCCATGCACAGGCGCTGCTGTTGGCCTCCGGAAAGGTTCATGGCCGGAGTGCGCAAACGGTCTTTAACTTCCTCCCAAAGATACGATTCGCTAAGGCTTCTCTCTACCGCTTCGTTCAGGCGCCGCGGGTCGCGTATGCCCTGCATGCGCAGTCCGTAGACCACATTTTCAAAAATGGAAATGGGCAGCGGCAGCGGCAGGGCGAAGACGATGCCGACCTTGCGGCGCAGCGCCTCGATTTCCAGGCCCTGGCGGATGTCGATGCCGTCGAGCCTGATCTCTCCCCGGCAGCGGCTGGCAGGGACCAGGTCGATCAAGCGATTCAACGAATGGAGAAAGGTGGTTTTTCCCGAATTGGCGGGCCCGATTACGGTGAATATTTCGTTGGGCCGAATGTCCAGGTTCAGGTCGCGCAGGGCGCTGGACGGCCCGTAGTGAACATGAAAGTCGCGAATGAAAAACTTGGCGGCCGGGTCTACCATTTTTTCTTCCTGCGGAAACGGGAGCGGATCAGGATGGCGGCCAGGTTGAGCAGCAGCACCAAAGACAGCAGCACCAGCGCCGTCCCGTAGCGGACATTCTCTGCGATGCCGGGGACTTGGGTCGAAATTACGTAGAGGTGATAGGGCAAAGCCATGGTCTGGTCAAAAACCGATTGCGGCAGTCGCGGCAGATAGAATGCGGCCACGGTGAAAAGGATGGGGGCGGTCTCGCCGGCGGCCCGGCCCAGGCCCAGGATCATGCCGGTCAAAATTCCCGGCAGCGCGTGCGGCAGCACCGAATGGCGGATGGTCTGCCAACGGCTGGCTCCCAGCGACAAACTGACGGTGCGGAAATGCCGGGGCACGCTTTCCAGCGCTTCGCGCGAGGAGGTGATGATTACCGGCAGGATCATGATACCCAGGGTCAGCGACCCGGACAGGATCGAAGCGCCGAAGCCGAAGAAGGTGACGAAGATGCCCAGGCCAAAAAGGCCGTACACCACCGAGGGCACGCCGGCCAGGTTGACGATGGACAGCTTGACCAGGCGCGACAGCCGGTTGTCGCTGGAATACTCGACCAGGTAAATGGCGGCCATGACGCCCAGCGGCACGGCAAAGATGATGGCCCCGATCACCAGATAGAGGGTGCCCAGAATGGCCGGAAGAATGCCGCCGGCGGCCATGCCGTCACGGGGCATGGAAAACAGGAAATCCCAGCTGATGGCGCTGGCCCCCTTGGCCACGATGATCATCAGGATAACCAGCACCGGCAGCACCACCAGCAGGGTGGCCAGCAGCAGGACGCCAAAAGCGATCTTCTGGGCCAGGCGCGCGTTCATGGCTAGCGGCGCGAGCGGTGCAGGTATAGATCGGCCACACCGTTGATCAGGAAGGTGATGACAAAGAGCACGATGCCGATGGCGAACAAAGCCGCGTAATGCGGCCCGCCCTGCACCGACTCGCCCATCTCGGCGGCGATGGTCGCGGTAAGGGTGCGCACCGGCTGCAGGAAACTGCTGGGGATGATGGCGGCGTTGCCGGTGACCATCATCACGGCCATGGTCTCGCCGATTACCCGGCCGATGCCCAGCATGACCGCGGCCAGCATGCCCGGCCGAGCGGCACGGGCCACGATGCGCCAGGTGGTCTGCCACTTGGTGGCGCCCATGGCGATGGCCGCCTCGCGGTATTGGCGCGGCACGGCGGTGATGGCGTCCTCGGCGATGGAGACGATGGTGGGCATGGCCATAAAGGCCAGGGTGACCGATCCGGTCAGGGCCGTCAGCCCGGTGGGGATGTTGAAAAAGTTTTTGATCCAGGGACCGAGGGTGATCATGCCGATGAAGCCGATGACCACCGAGGGGATGGCAGCCAGCAGCTCGATGCCGGCTTTCAGAGCCTCCCTGAGCCGCAGCGGCGCGATCTCGGCGATGTACAGCGCGGCGGCGATGCCGATGGGCACTGAAATGGCGGCCGCTCCCAAGGTGACCAGCAGCGAGCCGAGGATCAGCGGCAGGATGCCGAAGCGCGGCGGATCGGAAATCGGATACCAGCTTTTGCCTATAAGAAAATCAATTACACTTTCACCGCGGAAAAGGGAAAGTCCTTCGCGCAGCAAAAACAGAAAGATCAGCAAAACGAAGACAATGGAAAAAATGCCGCTGAGCAAAATGGATTTTTCAATAAGCCATTCCTTCAGCTTGCGTACCCGCATGGGTTTCATTTTTGCTTAATTGCTTTTCACCGGCACGAAATCGATCTTGACCACGATCTTTTGTCCTTCCGGGCTGAGGACAAAATCGATAAACCGGGCCACCAGACCTTGCGGCTCGCCGCGCGTGACCATCAGCAGAGGCCGTGAGATGGGATAGGCATTGCTGACGACATTTTCAATAGTGGGTTGAATATAGGGAGAATCGGCATCCTTGGCGACGGCCAGGGCTTTTTCACGGGGGGAAATGTAGCCCATGCCGTAATAGCCAATGGCGCTGGGATTCTGGGCCACTTCGTCGGCGATGGCCTGGGAACTGGGCAGCAGCAGGGCATTGGCGGCGAACTCCGCCTGGCTGTCCTTGCGGCCGCGGCGCAGCACATGCTCCTTGAAATAGACATGGGTACCGGAGTTGACTTCGCGCGACAAGATCACGATAGGCAGGTCGCTGCCGCCCACTTCTTTCCAATTGCTGACGGAACCGGAGAAGATCGCGGCCAATTGGTCCTGGGTCAGCTGCGACAACGGATTGGCGGGGTGGACCACCACGGCCAGCCCGTCGAGGGCGACCGTGATCTGCTTGGGTTCGAAGCCCTTTTTCCTGGCCATTTCTATTTCTTCCGGTTTGAGCTCACGCGAGAGCTCGGCGATGTCGCAGGTGTTGGAAAGCATGGCGGCGATGCCCGTGCCCGACCCGCCGCCGGTGACGGCCACCGACACTTTGGGATCCGCTCTCATGAACTCTTCGGCCCAGGCCTGGCCCAGGTTGACCATGGTGTCGGAACCCTTGATCTGGATGGAATTGGCCTGCTGGCTTTGCCGGCCGCAGCCTCCCAAAACCAGAACAAGAAGCATATAGAAAACTGATCCTAAAAATACCCAGTTTTTTTTTGCCACATTGTCCTCCTCTTTTCCAATTTATTTTTTTATTAAGTTGACTCTATTGAATTTAATAAAGTTCATTTTACCAACACTGCCTTTTTTGTCAAATTTCTCCGGGGATAGAAAATTGGATCGATTTTTCTTCGTCAGCAGTTCTTCCATTGACGAAAGTGAAGCTTGGTTCGAAAAAGTTTTTATCATGGTTTCCTCGTAGCCAGTCTAACTGGGAATTGTTAATAAAGAATAAATTTTTTGTTAAGATCCGGTTAATTTTTCAAAGCCTGAATACCAATAACCAATCAGTTGACTCAACCAGGCAAGTTCAGCAGCGATATGCCATACCAGCACAAGGCCGCGACCAGGGCCGATCCCGGGATGGTCAGGATCCAGGCCCAGACTATGCGGTAGGCCAGGCCCCAGCGAATGGCCGACAAGCGGCTGGTGGCGCCGACGCCAATAATGGCCCCGGTGATGGTATGGGTGGTGGAGACGGGGACTCCAAGGAAAGTGGAAAAAAGTATGGAAGCCGCCGCGGCTGTTTCAGCGCTGAAGCCGTGCACGGGCTTGAGCTTGGTCATTTTCATGCCCAGGGTCTCGATCACTTTCCAACCGCCGCTCAAGGTACCCAATGAAATGGCCAGATAACAGCTGATGATCACCCACAAGGGGATGTAGAAAGTACTGCCCAGGTGGCCGGTGGAGTACAGCAGCATGGCGATGACGCCCATGGTCTTCTGGGCATCGTTGGTGCCGTGGCCGATGCTGTACAGGGCAGCGGAAAACAGCTGCAGGCGGCGGAACCAGCGGTCCACCGTCTGCGGCGAACGCTTGTGGCAAATCCACATGACCAGGATCATGAACATGTAACCGAGCAGCAATCCCAGCAGCGGCGCCAGGACGATGAAAAGGGAGATCTTCAACAAGCCTGAAACGACCAGCGCCTTGATGCCACCTTTGGCCAGGGCCGCTCCAACCAAACCGCCTACCAGGGCGTGCGAAACGCTGATCGGCAACCCCATATGAGTGCAGAAATAAGACCAGGTGATGGCCCCGATCAAAGTAGCCAGGATCATGGGGGCGGAAACGATTTTGACATCGATGATGCCCTTGCCTATGGTATTGGCCACGTGCACGCCAAAGAGAAAAGCAGCGGCAAAGTTGAAGAAAGCCGCCCAAAGCACGGCCTGACGCGGGGAGAGGACGCGCGTGGAGACGACGGTCGCCACCGAGTTGGCGGCATCGTTCATGCCGTTGATGAAATCGAACAGCAAGGCCAAAAATACAATAAAAATCACCAAGATCAACATGTCGCTATCTTTCTCAGGTATTTTCCAAAACGATGCCTTCGGTGATGTCGGCCACGTCCTCGCAGCGGTCGGTGGCACGCTCGATGTATTCCAGGATGTCCTTCCACTTGATCAGCTGGATGGGGTCCTTCTCCTCGCGGAAAAGGCGGGCCAGGGTGCTGCGGCGGATGTAGTCGGCCTGGTCCTCCAGGCGGTTGATCTCCACGGTCAGCTCCATGATGCGCGCCGGCTTCTTCAGGTTGCGCAGCAGGCCGACCATTTCCTTGACCAGCTTGACGCTTTCGAGCAGCACGTGGCTCAATTCCTTGGCTTCGCGCGGCACGTCGCAGGCGCAGTAGAGGTCGATGCGCGAGCTGGCGGCCTCGGCCAGGTCCAGGATATCATCCAGGCGCACTGCCAGCTGGTGGATGTCTTCACGGTCAATGGGGGTGACGAAGGTCTTGTGCAGGTGCGACATGACGCTGTGCACGAGCAGGTCGGTCTGGTGCTCCAGCGACTTCAAGCTGATGGCATATTCGTTGTAATGCTCGCCGTCGTCAAGCATCTTGACCAGGATCTGCACACCTTCGACCGTATTAGCGCTGATCTGGTTGAAGAGTTCATAAAAAATCTCGTTTTTCGGAACCAGGGACTTGAACATGTTTCACACCTCTTTCATCCGAACGGATTGGCCGGGAAGCCAAAGTGAAAGGCAATGTTAACATAGCCCGGAACGAATGTCAAAAAGGTTCGAAGTTCGAGGTTCGAGGTTGAAGAGATCGGCAGACGGCAAACGGCTGAAAAAGCAATTGAAGGGGCTAAGGCTGGGTTTTGATGTTATTTTCTTCGCCGTAAACCGTATGCCTTACTCCTTATACCGAGTCTTTATCCAGGTATTTTTCACTTGCGGGATCCTTTTTCAATCTTTTTTATCCAGGATCTCACCTATTTTTTCCAGCAATTCCTGGCGGTTGTAGGGTTTGCAGATGAAATGGATATTCTGGCCAGGCTTCCCGGGCAGCAGCAACCGTTTGTCAGAATAGCTGGAGGTAAGCAGCACCCTGGCTTCAGGGTGGGCGGCCAGTATTTTTTCAGCGGCAGCCCAGCCGGGCATTTCCGGAGCCAGGACATCGGCCACAAGCAGGTCGAGTGGATGGCGGTTCTCCTTGACCAGGCGCATAGCCAGCGGCCAATTCATCGATTCCAGTACCTGGAATCCGGCCGCCAGCATTACCTTTTCGGTCAGCTTGCGCACTGTATCGTCTGCTTCTATCAAAAGGACGGTCCGACCGGCAAAGGGAGGTTTCTTAATACCGGACCCATCCCCCACCTCATCCAGATCCAGATATTCATGCTTGGGAAAATAAATGCTGAAACGCGTTCCCTGGCCGGGATTGCTGTCAAAGGTGATGTAGCCCTGGTTCTGCTTGACGATGCCGTATACCGAGGCCAGCCCCAGTCCGCTGCCCTCGCCCAGCCGCTTGGTGGTGAAAAATGGTTCGAAGACATGCTGCTGGACTTCCAAAGCCATACCCCGCCCGCTATCAGAGATCTCCAAGCGTACGTATTCGCCCTTTTTGGCCCCAAGATGATTCCTGACAAAATCGTCGTCCATTCTGAAATTAACGCTGGCCAGCATAAGCCTGCCCCCGGAAGGCATGGCATCACGGGCATTGACCACCAGGTTCATGATCACCTGCTCGAGTTGGGAGTAGTCGATGCGGATCGGGGCGGCGTCGGCGGCCAGGTCTATCTGCAAGGCGATATTCTCGCCCAGGATGCCGCGGATCATCTGCTGCAGTTCCCGCACCACGCCATTGACATTCAGAACCCGCGGATAAATGATCTGCTTGCGGCTGAAAGCCAGGATGTGGGAGATCAAGCGCGCCGCTTTCTCGCCGGCATTGTATATGCATTGCACATTCTCGCGCGCCCGGCTGCTGCTGGAACTGTCGGCCAGCAACATTTCAGCATAGCCGTTGATTATGGTCAGCAGGTTGTTAAAATCGTGAGCGATGCCCCCGGCCAAACGTCCCAGAGAATCCATTTTCAGCCCTTGAAAAAACTGTTCCTCGACATTTTTTTCATTGCTGATGTCAGTGGCAATGGCCAAAAAATGACTGATGCCCCCAGCGGCATCGAAAACCGGAGAAATGGATGTGCCCTGGGTGTACAGGCAACCGTTTTTTTTTCTGTTGATGAATTCACCCTGCCAGGATTCACCGTTGGCAAGCCGGTCCCACAACTCGCGGTAAAAGGCCCGGGTCTGGCTGCCACTGCCGAGCAGGCGCGGATTTTTTCCCAGCACCTCGGCGACAGTGTAGCCGCTTAGTTTCTCAAAGGCGGGATTGGCAAAGCAGATCATTCCTTGCCGATCGGTTAGGAACACGGCTTCGCGAGCGGTCATGATGGCGGACTGCAATAGGCCGGGCCAGGCGGCGGAATGCTTTTTTTCAGCAAATCCGCCTTTGTTTTTGGCAGCTGAGATGCTGTTTTTTTTTATTTTCATGACTTCTTGCTTTGCCTCAACGTCGCTTCAGTTGCTTTTCGATGTCGGCCTGGGTCAGGGTAACAATGATCGGACGGCGGTGCGGGCAAAAATAGGGATGGGCGCAGGCAAAAAGGTCCCGGACCAAAGCACGCTGCTGCTCGGGCTGCAAGCGCTGGTTGACCTTGACGGCATCGTGGCAGGCCAGGGCGGCAAGCCTATGTTCATCATCGTTCAATTCTCCGGGCAACATGTCCCCAGCAAGGGACTCACGCAGGGCGGCGCGCAAGGAATCGCGGATGCCTGCTTCACTTAAAAATTGCGGATATGCCTTGATTTCAATGGCCGAACCGCTCAATAGACGGATGTCAAAACCGGCTTTTTTAAAGAAAATCATTTTGCTTTCATCAAGGGCCGCCCTTTCCGCGGGAGACAATTCCAGCAGCAGGGGGAACAGGGTCTGCGCCGATGGGGCGCTGCCCGAGTTGTAGCCGATCTGCAAGCGCTCGAACAGTACTCTTTCCCGGGCATTGTGCTGGTCGATGATCAGCAGTTCGCCGTTTTTTTCGACCACGATATAAGAATTCAGGTATTGACCCAACAGGCAAAAATCATCCCCGGAATCAAGCGCTGCCCTGTCGAAAAGTGCGGGCGCCGCAGCGGAGATCGCATTGCTTCCGGCGTCCGGGCCGGCAAAAGCCGCTGGCTGAGAAAATTCGCTGAATGCACCGGCCTGGGGGCGCAGCGGCCGTCCCAGGGTGGCGTCGATGGCCTGTTGCAGAAACTGATAGACGCGCTGGCTGTCCAGGAAGCGTATCTCCAGCTTCATGGGATGGATGTTGACATCGATCTGGCTGGGAGGAACATTAAAATGGAGCACCCCGACCGGACTGCGCGATTTTTCCAAGTAGGGCTGATAGGTGTTGTTGAAAGCGGCCAGCAAGGTTTTTTCTTTGACCGGCCGGCCGTTAACCATGAAAAACTGGCGTCCTTTGCCGCTGACGCCGGTTTGGGCCGCCGAAATGAAACCATTGAGAGAGAAGTGGCCGGAGGTAAAATCCACGGGCCGCAAATCGTCCAAAAACTCCTTTCCAAAGACCTGGTAGATGCGTTCAGAGAGATTCGCGGCCGCGGGGTAAGAAAATACCGTCCTGCCATTGTGCTGCAAGGAGAAGGCGATGGTGGGACGGGCCAGGGCCGCATTTTCTAGAAAAGCGGCAACCGGCCGCATCTCCCCCTGGTCGCTTTTCATGAACTTGCGGCGCACTGGGAAATTGGCGAACAGCTGCTGCACCGTCACGGCACTGCCCCGGCGACAGGAGACCTGTTTTTTCTCCAGCATCCTGCCGCCACGGAAACGACAGTGCCAGCCGCGGCCTTCGTTGTTATCGGCAGTGTCCAGGTCGATATCGGCCACTTCCAGGATGGAGGGCAGGGCCTCGCCGCGAAAGCCCAGGGTCAACAAGCGGTCCAGGTCTTCCAGTTCAACCAGCTTGGAAGTGCTGTGGCTCTGGAAAGCAATCTCGATTTCGGCTGCGCCAAAGCCGCAGCCATTGTCCTCGACGCGAATCATTTCCTTGCCTCCGGACAGCATGGCGACGGCGATCTCGCTGGCACCGGCATCAATGGCGTTTTCCACCAGTTCCTTGACCACGGAAAGCGGGCGTTCGACTACCTCACCGGCGGCGATCTTGCGAAACACGCTTTCAGCTAAAACCTGAATTCTGGCCACAGCTACTCCCATCGGCCGGCTCACCGGCCGGCAGTCTGGAAAAAATATCACAAAGCCACCTATTATGCAATTAGTTATTAAAATGAGGTTCGAATTTCGACGTTCGAGATTGAAGAAGAGCAAGGTTATGGGTGAGGGGTGATAGGTGATGGGAAAGATAGAAATAGCCGATGTCTTCCAACCTATAACCCATAACCCATGACCTCTAGCCTATTGCCCATAGCTTATCGCCTCTTGCCTCTTCCTATTTACTACTGACTACTGAATACTGACTGCTATTGATTGACAAGTGTCCGGCGAAAAAATATAATCATTCCGTGGCAAACGAGACTTTGAAGATCTGCAAATACGGCGACGACGTGCTGAAAGTGAAGGCACGTGCGATCCGCGACATCGACCGGCACATCACTGATCTGGCCGCGGCCATGGTGCAAGCCATGCACCAGGCCCCGGGCATCGGCCTGGCCGCGCCCCAGGTGAACGAATCCGTTCAGCTGCTCACCATGGATCTCTCGATCGGGGAAAATCCCGAAGAGCTGCTGGTCATCATCAATCCGCAGATCATCGAAGCCGAAGGCTATGAGATCAGCGAGGAGGGTTGCCTGTCGGTTCCCGGCTATTCACTGCCCATCAAGCGCAACGCCCGTATTTTCCTGCAGGCCACCCTGCTTGACGGCCAAGAACTGCGCGCCGAATTCGACGGTCTGAAGGCGCGGGTGCTGCAGCATGAGATCGACCACCTCAACGGCATGCTGATCGTTGACCGCGTATCCAGTTTGAAACGCACCCTGATCAAAAAAGAGATCAACCAGAAGAGAAAAAGTGGTCAATGGTGAATTGGTTTTTTTCGGAACCTCGGCCATAGGCTTGCCCATCCTCAAAGAACTGAACAGAAATTTCAACCTGAAACTGATCGTCACTCAACCGGATAACTACGGCGGGCGCAACCGCCAGTTGATCGTTCCTCCGGTCAAGCAATTCGCTGTCGAGAACCGCCTGCCCTGCATTCAGCCGCCCGATCTGCGCGAGCCGGAGTTGGAATTGGCCATGCGCCGCATCGACCCGGTCGTCGCCGTCGCCGTGGCCTACGGCCAGTTCATTCCCAGAGCCCTCTATTCCCTGCCTCGTTACAGGACGATCAATGTCCATTTTTCTCTGCTGCCCGTCTATCGCGGGGCCGCGCCGGTGCAGCGTGCCCTTGAAAATGGAGAGAGCCGCAGCGGCATAACCGTTTTTGAGATCAGTGGCCGCATGGATGCCGGTCCGGTCTGGGCACAGGAAGAGATCGCCATCCGTCCCGACGACACCACCGCCTCCTATCAGCTGCGCCTTGGTGAAAGGGCCGCTCCCTTTCTGTTGCAAACATTAAACCAGATTTTTTTGGGCAAGATCCGCAAGCATCCCCAGGACGATTCCCTGGCTACTTTGGCGCCGGCGGTCAAAAAAAGCGAAGGCCGGGTTGATTGGCGGCTGCCGGCCCAACGCCTTTGCGACCGGCTACGGGCTTTCACACCTTGGCCTGGGTTATTTTTCAGCCTGGAAAAGCGGCAGATTAAAATCATAAACGCCAGAGTATCCGGCAAAGAACACCACGACCAGACAGGCCAAATATTGGCCCTGGACTCCCAAGGCCTGCTGGTCGGTTGCGGTTTGGAGACGGTCCTGGAAATTACCAATATTCAACCCGATGGCAAAAAGGCCATGAGCCCCTGGCAGTTTTCCCTGGGAAACCGCTTCCCTGAGCTGTTATCGTGAATTTCATCAACCCGGCCGCCAGCGTCCTGTGCGATTATTACACCGACCCACAAACCAATCTGCGTATGTTGTTGACACGATTTTTAGAGCATTATTCCGCCAGCGACAAAAATGCACTGACACGCACGGTGTACGGGGTCGTGCGCAAGGACATCGCCCTGGAACATGTTATCGGCCTTTTCCTGAAAAACAAAAACCAGGCGCCGGCCGCGGCCACGCATGTATTTTTGAAAATCGCTGTTTTCCTGCTGTTATATTCCGATTCCTATCCCGAGTACGCGGTGGTCAACGAAGTGGTGAATGCCGTAGCCAAGAAAGAGAAACCTTTTGTCAACGCCGTTTTGCGCCAACTGTTGCGCCGCAAGCAGGAGGTAAAAAACTCCATCAGCAGCAGCGAAAACCCTGGCTTGAAATTCTCCATCTCGGCACGGCTGCTCGCCAGCCTGCAGCAGGTGTCCGCCGCATCGGAAGCAGACCTGGAATACCTGGACCGCGAACCCGCTTTTCACCTGCGTTTCAACCCTAAACAGATGAGTATGGATCAGGCGCGCCAAGCCTTGACCAGCGCCGGCATTCCCTTCCGTGAATTACCACAACTGGAGTGTTTCGAAACCACGGCCGCCGGCAAGGTACTGGAAAAGCCGGAGCAATTGGGCGGATTTTATGTCCAGAATACCGGTTCTCAAGCCGTGGCGCTGCTGGCGGCCGCTACTGCCGAGAAAATTGTCTGCGACGTGGCCGCAGCCCCGGGGGGCAAATCACAGACGCTGGCCTGCCTGCGACCTGATATAAAAATATGGGCCAGCGATGTCAACCCGCAGCGGCTGCGCCTGCTCGAGCAAAACATCCGCCGTTTGCACCTGGACACGATTTTCCCTTTCGTTGCCGATATCTTCAAATATCCGCATGACCGGGAGGCAGCCGACCTGATCATCCTTGATGCCCCTTGCACCTCGAGCGGCACTTTGCGCAAAAATCCCGATTTAAAAAGCAAGATCAGCAAGGAAATGATCGAAAAAAATTCACGGCAGCAACGTCTCATGCTGGCCAGCCTGGTCGAACGTTTCCCTCATGCCCGTTGGTTGTACGCCGTTTGCTCATTTATCCATGAAGAGAGCGAGGGGGTGGTGGAAAAAGTTGCCGCCAGCCGCGGCCTGCAGGCGGTGGCCATTCAGCCGCTGCTGGAAAAATACCATTACCGGGTGCAGAAAACGAAATTCGGCTGTTATCTCTTGCCTTCTGAACTGAACAACGACTTGTTCTATATTTCCTTGTTAGAGCCTAAATGATCTTGAACTGTTAGCGGTTTACGGTTGACGGCAGACGGTGAAAGCCAAAGACACTACCTAAGAAAATCACCTTAAACGGCTGCAAATTCGATAAGATCAGGGGGAAAGGTTGCGTTCTTTTTTTGCCGTAAACCGTATGCCGTAAACCTAGCTCTGTTTGGATTCCTAACTCCAGAGAACCAAGTTCATCTGATTGGGATCGCTCAGTAGCGGATGAAAGGGCGTGACACGCAGTTTGAAACCGAAGCTGCCGGTGCGGGTACAGTGGATGACGCCGCTGAAGCGGAAGCGGCTCTCCTCAATTTTTTCAACATTGTCCAATGGGACCAAGGCGGAACTCTGTAAAATGTCATCGCCAACTATGGTGCCGTAATATACATCGACCCGTATTTCCTCTGGTTGGGTCTTGCCTAAAAAAAGGTCGGCCTGCAGACGGAACTGCTCACCGCTCTTGTAGGTGCGGTTGGTGTCGGCCTGAACGTTCTCGACGCGCACGGCCGGGAATTCGTTCTTCATCCTGCCCTTCCACTTGACCAGTTCACGGCAGGCGGAGAAACCATCGGCGCTAAGCTTGGCGTAGTTGTCCGAAGCGTTTTTATAGAATTTGCTGAAATATTCCTTGACCATGCGATTGGTATTGTAGCGCGAAGCGATGGTGACCAGGGAATGCTTCATCATGCGGATCCATTCGCGCGGCAGGCCATCGGCGCCCCTTTCGTAAAACAGGGGAATGATGTCTTTTTCAAGAATGGAATAAATAGCCTTGCTTTCGACCTCGTCCTGGTATTCCTTGTCGGCATAGGCTTCGCGATTGCCGATGGCCCAACCGTTCTTAAAGTCATACGCCTCGTCCCACCAGCCGTCCAAAACACTGAAATTCAAGACTCCGTTGCAGGCGGCCTTCATACCCGAAGTGCCGCAAGCCTCAAAGGGCCGCAGCGGCGTATTCAACCAAATATCAACACCAGAGACCAGGTAGCGGGCCACGTTGATGTCATAGTCTTCAATAAAAGCGATTTTGCCGCGCAGGTGTTCTGTGGACATGAATGAAATGATTTCCTTGATCAGTTCCTTGCCAGCCTGGTTCTGGGGATGGGCCTTGCCGGCGAAGATCAGCTGCACGGGCCGTTCCGGATTATTCAGTATTTTAAGCAACCGCTCCCGATCTTTGAAGATAAGGTAAGCGCGTTTGTAGGTTGCGAAGCGGCGGGCGAAACCGATGGTCAGGGCCACCGGATTCAAGGCTTCCTGCGATTCACTGACCAGCAGGTTCGAGGCACCCTTGGCAATCAGTTGTTTTTGCAATCGCTTGCGAGTGAAGGCGATCAGGCGCCTGCGGCGAATCTCATGCACGTTCCAGAGTTCGGGATCGGGGATATTCAGCACCTTTTCCCAAGCATCGCGGTAATCCTGTTTTTCGCGCCACTTGCCGCCCAGATACCTTTCGAACAGGTCGTTCATTTCAAAAGAAACCCAGGAGGGAATGTGGATGCCGTTGGTGATCGGTTGAATGGGAACATGCTCCAACGGCACGTTTGGCCAGAGATTTTTCAGGATATCTTTGGCCACCTGGGCGTGCAGAGTGGAAACGCCGTTGACAAAGGCGGAATTTTTTACGGCGGCCACGGTCATGGAGAAATTTTCCTGCTGGTCTTCACGATTAACCCGGCCGAAGGCCAAAAATTCGTTCAAGGGAATGTTGAATTCCTTCAAGTAGTTTCCGAAATAGTTTTTCAGCAGTTCGGGGCTGAAGACATCATGGGCGGCCTGGACATTGGTATGGGTGGTGAACACACTCGACTGGCGAACCAGTTCCATGGCCTCGAGGAAGCTGAGGCCGTCGTTTTTCATCAAGGTCCTGGCCCGCTCGAAAGGCGTGAATGCGGAATGGCCCTCGTTCATGTGCACGGCGGTGACCTGGATGCCAAGGGCTGCCAACATCTTCACGCCACCGATGCCCAGGATGATCTCCTGCTGCAGGCGGATTTCGGGCCCGCCTCCGTAAAGCTGGGAAGTCAAGCGCCGGTCGTAGTCACTGTTCTTTTCAATATTGGAATCAAGCATATGGATGGAAACCCTTCCCACCCTTATCTGCCAGACCTTTACATAAACCTTGCGACCGGGAAAATCCAGCTCGATTTCCAAAGGCAATCCGTCCGGCTTTTTCACTTCCTGGACCTGCATATTGTGGAAATCGTTGACCTGGTAAAAATCCTGCTGCCAACCGTCCATATTCAAGTATTGCTGAAAATAACCCAATTGGTAGAGCAATCCGACGCCGTGGAAGTTCAGGTTCAAATCGCTGGCTGCTTTTACATGGTCGCCGGAAAGGACCCCCAGTCCCCCGGAATAAATGGGCAGGGTATCGCTCAGGCCGTACTCAGCGGAAAAATAAGCAATGCTGACCTGCTGGGTATGGTTGATGCTGCGCACCAGGTGCAGGTACTGGTCCAACTGGTCGCTAACCCGCTGCAGCTCACTCAAAAACCCTTCATCATGGGCCAGCTCATCAAGCTTTTCCTGGCTGATTTCACCCAACATGCGGATCGGGTTGTGCTGGTTTTTTTCCCACAAATCACCGTCCATTGTTATGAAAAGTTTGATGGCTTCAGGATTCCAGGTCAGCCACAGGTTGGAGGCGATGACCAGAAGCGGCTTCAGTTTTTCCGGCAGATCGGGAACTACTTTGAATTTTTTAAAAAGTCCCATGGCTTACACTCCTGAAAAATTTGCTGGAAATGACTAGTTCAAAGCAAAGCAAGGATATTGTCTTTTTTTAAATTCAGGTAATAATTCAACTTCCCGGAAATCAAGTTCGGTCCGGAAAAAAAAAGCAGGAAATAACCGCTGTTCAATGAATGAACCATGATCTTGAATTTTCCGGAAATATATTCGATATGGAAATCGGCGCTGGTCACTTCCAGGTTGTCCAGTTTCCCGACCACTTCGGCCAGCTCAGCTCCGAGCAGATCCGTATCGGCGTCGGGAGGAAGGTACACCGCTTTTTCTAATTCCAGTCCGTCCTTACCCCAAATCCCTATCAGGTAAATTTCCGGATTGCGGGCCTGTATGTCGTTAAAAATCGTTTTAAACAATTTGGCTTCCCCTTTGTTGGATCATTTGCAAAAACCTCTGCAGTTGTTCGATGACCTGGTTGCTTTTTTCGGTACGCTGCAGCAGCAGGATGGCCTTGATCTTCATAAAAAAGTCGGTGCGACCGGTTTTTTCAAACAGGTTCTTGTAAATGGCCAGAGATTCATGGTAAAGACCCTGCTTGAAATACAGTTCGGCGGCGCTTTCCGTTTCAAAATGCTTTTCCTCTCCTGGCGGCAGCGATCCCTTTTCATCCGCCAGCACTGTTGTTCCACTTTCCACTTCAAAAGTGATCTGAGGCGGCGCGGATAACTCCCGGGCTACGCTGTCTTCCTTAAATAATTCCACTTTGGTATCGTCTAATTTAGCGGACACACCGGCCCCGAGCAGCCCTTGGAGCTGTTTGACCCGTTCCTGGGCAACCGAGTTGAAAGAATCCAAAAAAAGCAGCTTCTGGTAATAAAGCAGGCTCTCGGGGTGTTTTTGCTGCTGAAAATTCAAGTCAGCCAGTTCTTTCAGGACCATGATATTGTCGCCGAACATGACGTGCATTTCACGCAGCAACAGCATGGATTCTTCGGTTTTTTCCAAGGCGCGCAGGAATTTGAATTTAAGGAACCGCAATTGAAAGGAAGCCGGAAACTGTTTGATCACCTCTTCAGCCTGGGCCAGGCCGTCAATGAATTTGTTTTCCCGGAACAGGTCTTCCAGCTGCGCCAGTTGCTCCCTTTCATTCTGAAAATTGGCCAAATTTACCTCTTCTCCATGCAGACCCAGTCAGTTTTTTGTACCATATCTGCCGGTAAAATGCAACCCGGGCGCCGGTGAATCGCTCCCCATCAAAAATCGGACATAGCACGCCCGCTGCCGGCAGCAAGGAACTGTCGGGCCGGATTATTTCGTGGTCCCGATCATTGCATTGCCCTGTACATGGCGAGAGGAATAAAATCCTGGGGGATATTGCCAAGGTAGCCTTGTTCAGAGCTCTTGTAAGCGCGGCCGTCAATGACCAGTAGTGCATGGATCCACATTTCCTCGGAATAATATTGCATCGGCCAGTAGAAGGTCACCCTTACCTCGCCGTTGGCATCGGTATTTTTTTGATAGATCGATTGGTTGTTCTGGAAATAACCCCAGCTAACCCTCGTATCCGGATCTGGGCTATGCAATTGTTCGATAAAAACTGTTTTATTGACCAGAGGATTCCCCAAGCCATCGGTTACCCGCACATAAATTTGACTGGTATGGATGCGACCGTCAATGAGCAGCAAGGCCGGTGTAACCGAACCTTCCACCAGGATATGGAAACCGGCCGGGCTGTTCCAGTCTGGATCAGTGACGTCGGTGCGCTTGCATGAGGAAACAACCAGGACCAAGCTGATTGTGAGCAAAAGGAAAAATGTTTTTTTCATGTTCTTTGCCTCCTATCTGCTGCCGGCCGACGTGGCAGGATCGGCGAAATTGCTGCACCAGACGCTGATATAACCGCTCACCGGCGCCACCCGATGCCCGGCCGAGATCCTTGCCGTGGATGGTCACCATGGCCACCAACTGCAGGACGATTCCCTGGCTGGTGAGCGCACGCAGGGCAAACAAAGGCGCTTCAAGCTTGGCCACGTGGCGGATCAATACAAAAGGAATCTCTGCAACTTTATCCACCTCCACCAGTATGTTCATGGGCTGGGTGAAGCGGTAGGGCACATCGACGCCCTCCACGTTGCGGCCATCGGTGCGCTTGAACTCGACATCGATCTGGTCGACGATGACATTGTTGTAATAGGATACATCGGTATCTGTAAGGGGATTGTATATCAGTGCCGAAATCTCTGCCACACCGTTGTCGTTGATAATGCTGCCGGCGATGTCGACATCGGAAAAGACCGTGGTGGATCCTTCATTCCCCTCCAAGTCATTGCCGGTCAGGGACTGAATTACCAGGAAACTTCCCGAGGTGGAGTCATTTTCATTGGCAACGCAGCCGGCCAGCAACAACACCATTATGCCCAACGCCAAAAATTTCATTTTCATTTTTCCCTCCTATTTAATGATACGCGGAGTAATGAAGATCATCAATTCATTCTGGTTCCCCTCTTTGCGGGAGTTGCGGAATAATTTGCCCAGCAGAGGGATCTTGCTTAAGAACGGCACTCCGTCCGTATTGCTTTGTTGGGAGATCTTGTACAGACCCCCGATGACGATGGTGCCGCCATCTTGGACCATGACCGTGGTCTTGGCTGTTTCGGTGACGATGGTCGGTATGCCCAGGACCTGGCGATCGTAATTGGGAACATCGTTCTTGATATCGATCGTCATGATCACTGAGCCCCGGGCCGTGATCTGCGGCGTCACTTTCATCTCCAGGGCGGCATTAATGTATTGGGTGGTGATGGTGTTGTTCTGGTTGGTCTGGATGGGAATGCGCTGGCCCTGGGTGATCTCGGCCGGCATGTTGTTCTGGGTGGTGGCCCGGGGCGAGGAGATGATCCGGCCCTTGCCTTTGCGGGTCAGGGCGGTCAGGGCCACATCCAGGTTGAAGGTGCCGGCAATGTTGCCCAGAGAAATTTTCGGAAACACCACACTGTCCGCCGTCGGTATATTGATGGCGTAGCCGTTGGGGTTGGCTTTTTCATCCACCACACCACCGCTGACAACGGAGTTGGGAAAGATCATATTGGTCTGGTTGCCTTGGGCGGCATTGGCAATGGCGTTATAGCCCCATTGGATGCCGAAAGAATCAAGTGAACTGGTATTGGCTTCCACGATGCGCGCCTCGATCTGCACCTGGGGGTTGGCGGCGTCCAGGGTGTCGATCAGTCCGTCGATAACCTTGATGCGATCCGGCACTTCCGAAATGATCAAGGTGTTGGTGCGCTCGTCGATGACCAGCTCGCCGCGCGGGCTCATCTGCTTTTTCAGGATTGCCTGCACGTCCTTGACCTTAGCGTAGCTCAGGGTGCGGGTAGAAACTTCGAGGTTGCCTTCCATTTCGCGCGCCTCGCGCAGTTCCTGCCTGCGCTTGGACTCCTGGGCCAGTTTTTCCACTTTGCCGATGCGCAGGATATTGCCCTCCTGGACCATGTCCAGGCCATTTACTTTCAGGACCAGCTCCAGGGCCTGGTCCCAGGGGACCTGCACCAGTTCGCAGGTGAAGCGACCGGTCACATCGGGGTCAATGACCATGTTCAACCCGGTAATTTTGGAGATGAACTTTAGTATGTTGCTGATATCGGCATTCTTGAAGGAAAAATCATAGGGGTCTCCGGAAAACTGCGGCCGGCCTTCATCGACGGTTTTCTTCTGGAAATCGAGGTTTTCAACCTGTCCCGGTTCTTTCTGGACCGGGGCGTCCTCTTGAAGATTTGCAATCTCATTCTCGGCCCTGGATTTTTCCGGTCCGAAAAATTCCTTGCCTGCAGCCGTGGGCTTGGCTTTGGATTCTGCGGCAGGGATCAGCAGGATCTTGTCTGGCGCTTTTACGGTGGCCGCAGGTTCGGTTTTCAACACCGGTTGGGCCGGCGTTGAGGAAAAGTCTGCAATATCCTGTTTCTGAGCCACAACCGGGATTGCCGTGCTCTGCTGCGAATTATCAAAAAATTCCACCTGCAGCAGGTTGCCTTTGGTCTGCACCGAAAAATGCTTCAGGTAATTCAGATCAAAAACGATACGGAAGACTTCGGCTGAATTATTGGCGCCGCGGATGGCTTTGACATTCTGCAAATTTATGGTTTTAAGGATCTTCCTGGACTGGGCGTTCTTTAAGTCAATGGCCAAGCGCACCGGCTGCTGTTCGATCGGTATGACGCGATATTCGGTTTGTTCCGACAAGACGAATTCGAAGCAAACATGGCCGGGTTCCGCAGAAGTCACTTTCACGTCCCGAACACTTACTGGGCCGGAACTCGCAGCAGCGGTCCGGACCGGAAGCGGATCCTGGGTGGTTTTTGGCCTGGGCTGCGGGTCGACAACGACGCTTTTCGCATTTGCTGTGGCCAGCCCCTTGAGCACGGGGAATTCGATATACAACCCGGTCTGGTTGGTGAATACACGGTAATTTACATCGCTTTTCAAAGTGATCTCAACGTCGGTGAAGTCAGTGGAATTTTTGATGTTCAGGTCCTGGATCACCGGCGAATCGAAAGTGAGGTAATTGTTTTCCACCTTGAAATCGACATCCTTGATTCGCATTACCAGGCGGTTGAGGTTGTTTTTCTGGGGATAGAAAATATCGGGAATGGGAAGAATCTTGTCGGTTTGCATGTGCAATTGCACGAAATCATCTCCGGGGAAATATTCAATTTTGTTGATGGTAACCTTGGCATCGAGCCCCAGGCCGCATATTATTGACTTCCGCATAAGTAATGCAATATAATGGAGGCATCCTAAAAGGGGGTGTCTCCATGCGACCTCATGGTTCTCCACAATTGCTGGAAGATCGTCGGCAGCGTGTAATTACATTACTCA
>Ga0268280_1000329_pt1 | contig 42659 bp, 44 predicted proteins | sample saktaG_9_FD_190139 | JGI IMG/M metagenome (GOLD analysis project Ga0268280, IMG submission 190139) | Saline water microbial communities from Sakinaw Lake, British Columbia, Canada - sak_2011_5_24_40m | ecosystem: Environmental > Aquatic > Non-marine Saline and Alkaline > Saline ...
CCCTGGGATCTGGATGGGGCGCGGGCGTCGCGGGCATGGCGGCCATAGGAGCGTGGAAGAAAGGTTTCATGCAGAATAAAGCGGCCGGTTTCACGATGCTGGCTTTCGTCGGGGCCCCGCTCACGCAGACCGTATACGGCATGATAGTGATGAATAAGCTGCTGGAGCTTCAGGCAAAAGGGATAATTCTCGAAGGGGCGTGGCTCTGTGGACTTGGAATAGGGGTCTCGGCTATATTTCAGGGAATGGCAGGCGCTTCGGCCGCCGACGCTTTAGGCGAGACCGGCAAAGGATTCGGTAATTATATAATCGTTCTCGGCGTCATCGAGACCGTAGCTCTATTCGTACTGGCTTTCACTCTCGGCGCTCTCGGAAAGTTAGGCGGGGGATAAGAGAAGATTTTTGGGCAGGTAGCTCAATGGCGGAGCAATCGGTTTACATCCGATCGGTTACAGGTTCGAGTCCTGTCCTGCCCACCATATTTAGCGTAGTTTGACAGCCTATTATAAGGTTATCTTTCGGGACTCGAAGCCAAATTTCGCTGACGAATAGGAAGAAAAGGCCTCTGGCCGACAGAAATTTGGCTGGTCAGGAGGCCGCCACCGGCGGCCGGATGACCGAGTCCTGTCCTGCCCACCAATTTTTGCCATAAGTAAATATGCAGCAAAAAATTCCAAGGGGGAAACGTTGTTTCCCCCTTATGGCGTTCGCGGGCACCTGAAAATCTACAAGATAACCCGCTCACTGTAACCCCCTTCCGTATAGGTAATTAACAGTTAAGATACAGTTTTTCTATACTAAGGGAAGGAGAAATTTTCTCCTTCCCTTAGTAATCCTATCCTTTTTTCATATGTGTCGCCTTCGGCGACCTTGAATTTCGGATTATTCCTTGAATAGGAAGTTTTTGAAGCACCAGAGGTTCTTTCTGTCGAGGAAGGCGGCGGGGTTCTCCTTAAAGAAGACCTGATAGTTTTTGAAAGGGGTCCAGTCGGAAGGCTCGGATACGAATTTACCGAGATATGGTATGGCTCTTTTTAATATGTAGTCGTACGGGATATCGTCGGGGTCGCAGACGCCTCTTTGCGGGTTTTCGATCATCCACATGATAGCCGATACGGCTCCTATGGCAACCTGCATGGTGGTGGCGTTCTGATGGGGTAGAAGGCGGCGGGACTCGTCGATCGAAAGAATAGAGCCGGTCCACCAGGAGTTGTACTTATGACCCATTATAAGCGCCCCCAAACAATCCTCGCCTTTTATTATTTCATCGCCCATGATCCTCAGTTTCGGCTGAAGCTCGTAATTTCTGCATCTGAGTTCGTAGAGCGACGACAGCGTCTCGTCGCACGGCATGTACGCGTAATGAACGGTAGGCCTGTATACTACCTTACCATCTCTCCACACGGTCAGTTTATCCGATATTGAGAAGGCTTCAGCGTGCCTTATCGCCATGCCTATTATCTCGCATGATGGCACCCACGACCGCACCCATGTATTTATCCCCATCTGCGACAGGAATATCTGATTCCCCGGTCCGTAGGGCGGTACGCTTGCGAGAGGTGGCAATTCTTTTTCATGCGTCCCCCAGCCTAGTTCCGAAGGAGACGTTCCTTCCTCGCGCAGTCCTTCTATGGACCATGTTCCGACGAATTCGTCCACCTCTTTAGGCTTGTTCGTGATCTGAGTGTCGCGTTCGCTGCAGTGGATGGTTTTCACGCCCTCTTCCATCGCGAGATAATTATATTTTCTTTCGCGGAGATATTTTTCAATAGCGTTCTTCTGTTTCCTAGAGACCGCCTTATCCTTAAGCATCCTTTCGGCTATGTCGACGATGCCTTTCTTCGTGAAATGCGATATTAGACCGGGATTTGCGCCATGGTCGAGGACTGCCGTGGTGGCGTGATCCCACTTTGCGGTCAGCTCGCGTAGCTGCATCTGGCGATAGTAGAGCGATTTTTGCAAGGGAGTCTTATTGTGAATGTCTGCGTACGGATCCCACTCTTCGACGGAAGTATTTATGTAGAGGACTTTATTATCGTGGCACCAACTTAATATGTCGAGGCATCCGATGTTCCACGCCAGGTCTATAATGAGGCCGCCCGGTGATACGTGCTTAGAAAGTTCTTTCGCGAGATTAAGAGGGGTTATCTTCGTCCGGTAATATTTTATGCCGCGGTCGGTCCATTGCTTTAGATCTTTTCGCACGTCGGCGAAATCGATAACCGTGATATTCCCGAGTGGTATCTTTACGTGTTTTAAGAGTATAGGTATCGTGCATCTTGATACCGAGCCATAACCAATGATAAGAACTTTATTCCTGAACTCCGTCATCATGATCCTTTCTATTTTTTACTAGCGGAGATGATTCTACACTCATACGCGAAAAGTGTCAAGCGCATCCGCTGAACGAAATTTTCCGGGTGCGTCACCAGAAAAATTTAACAGAGGGAGCGTAGCCCAGCCCTTTTGATAAAACACCTTTTAGAACAATAAAATGCTATGAAAGTATTTTTAAACGTATTTTTGCATGATTCCCGAATAAGCTATCAAAAGAGCTGGGCGTAGCCGGTGATTTTCTTATGCTGAAGATGTTAGGCAATTGCCATCCAGACATGTGGGCTGAACCGTATAAATTTTGCGCAATAGGTCACTAAAAATTAACATATGCGCCATAGGGGACACTAAAGTGTCCCCTACCATTAAAAGTAACGTTTTAGTTACTATAACCGCATAATCCTTGATGAGCAAAATTAGGTGCCTGCCTGACTGCGTGCCACAGACTTCAGGCAGGCAGGAAGCCCACTGTCCGGATGGCCAAGATTGCTATCGAAATGCCGAAAGAAAATTACAGGCAGAGCGAGCAGTTTCGTGATTGACACCCCTATGGAGTTAATATAGAATATTATCCCTAACGAGAGGAATCAAGATGATAGATAGATATTCGCTTCCCCGAATGTCCGCGATATGGAGCGAGGAGAACAAGTTTCGCAAGATGCTCGACGCGGAGCTATTCGCCTGTGAGGCCCTCGCCAAGCTCGGAAAGATACCGAAATCTTCGTTATTTCAGATACAAAAGCGCGCCCGTTTCGACGTGAAGCGCATAAATGAGATAGAGAAAGAGACGAACCACGATGTTATAGCATTCATAAAGAACGTATCCGAATACGTCGGTGAGGACGCCAAGTTCATACATATGGGGCTCACGTCGTCCGATGTGCTCGACACAGCTTTATCGGCGCAGATGACGGAAGCCTGCGATATTATTATAGATGACGTGAAGAAGCTCCTTTCGATACTGCGCAGGAAGGCCAGGCGCTATAAGAAGTCCGTCATGATCGGACGCACGCATTCGGTGCATGCTGAGCCTATGACATTCGGACTTAAGATGGCGCTTTATCATGAAGAGATGAAGCGAAACCTCCAGAGGCTTGTGCGCGCGCGTGAGACGATAGCGGTCGGCAAAATATCCGGCGCCGTCGGGACTTACGCTAATATCGAGCCGTCCGTCGAGGAGTATGTCTGTAAAAAGATGGGCCTGAAAGCGGCTCGGATCTCGACGCAGATCCTGCAGCGCGACCGGCATGCCGAATTTTTAAACGCGATAGCTATCACCGGGACGTGCCTGGAAAAATATGCGACGGAATTCCGCCTTCTTCAGCATACCGAGATAGGTGAAGTAGAGGAGTATTTTTCTTCAACACAAAAAGGCTCCAGCGCGATGCCGCACAAGAAGAATCCGATACTCTGCGAGCGCATAGCGGGCTTAGCCAGGATCCTGCGCGCCAATGCCCTTGTGTCGATGGATAATATCGTTTTATGGCACGAGCGCGACATATCGCACTCCTCCGCCGAGCGCGTCATACTCCCGGACTCCACGATACTCCTGGATTATATACTTAATAAATTTATGGATATCGTCGGACATCTGCTGGTCCACGAGGACAGGATGATTGAAAATCTGAATAAGTCCGGCGGCGTTGTATTCTCCGGCCGGCTGCTCCTGGAACTCGTCGGTAAGGGGCTTACGAGAAATGAGGCGTATGACAAAGTCCAGGCAGTCGCTTTCCGCGCGAAGAAGGACGCCATGCCATTCAAAGACGCGCTTCTGGCCGATGACGGTATAAGGAGTGTATTGAATATGGATGAGATCGAGGAAATATTCGATTTCAAATACCACGTGAAACACGTGGATCGTATTTTCAGGAAATTGGGAATTTAGAGGAGAAGCCAAGTATGTCGAACGAGCCATTGCATAAAACCAGCTTTACGGATATAGAGCTGTTTAAAAGAGGGAAAGTCAGAGATGTCTATGCCCTTCAGGATAAGCTCCTTGTCGTTTCTACGGATAGGATATCCTGTTTCGATGTAGTCTTGCCGACATGCATTCCCGGAAAGGGCGAGGTATTGACCCAATTATCCCTGTTCTGGTTTAACCTCACTAAGGATATCGTAGACAATCATTTTATTTCAGCCGATGTTTCCAAATATCCGAAAGAATTGCATAAATACAGCGATATCCTAAAGGGCAGGTCGATGCTCGTAAAAAAAGCGCAAGGCCTCCCCGTAGAATGCGTCGTGCGCGGCTACCTTTCCGGATCGGGCTGGGCGGAATACCGGAAAAGCCGTTCTATCTGCGGGATAAAACTGCCGGAGGGATTGCGCGAATCCGACAAGCTTCCGGAGCCTATTTTTACGCCGTCCACTAAAGAAGATGTGGGACACGATATTAACGTCTCTCAGGAATATGTTGAGAACCAGCTCGGAAAGGGTGTAACCGACAAACTCAAAGAGCTCAGCATTGCCATATATAAGAAGGCAAGTCAGTATGCGGAAACAAAGGGCATTATTATAGCCGACACAAAATTCGAGTTCGGTATGTATGATGGTAAAATAATACTTATCGATGAGGTCTTGACCCCGGACTCGTCCCGTTTCTGGCCGAAAGATCAGTATAAACCGGGCGGAGGGCAGCCGAGTTTTGATAAACAGTTCGTGAGGGACTATTTAGAAACGCTTACCTGGGACAAGACGCCTCCGGGCCCAGAACTTCCCGACGAGATAGTGCAAAAGACAAGACAGAAATATCTGCAGGCTTTTACGATGATCTCAGGCAAAGGTATCTAAAAATGGGGACACCCATTTTTAAGGAAAGATAAGAATGACAAGTAGAGTAACTTACAAATCGGCCGGAGTGGACATAGACAAGGCAAACCGTCTGGTGACCGACTATAAACGCTTTGCGGCGCTCACAAAAATAAAAGGCGTGATAAGCGATGTCGGAAGTTTCGGCGGTCTTTTCAGGCCGGCTATTAAAGGCATGAAGGATCCCGTGCTTGTATCGTCGACCGACGGCGTCGGAACAAAATTAAAGCTCGCGTTCCTTCTCAATAAGCACGATACGGTCGGGATAGATCTCGTAGCGATGAGCGCGAACGACATTCTATGTTCCGGAGCTGGCGGACTTTTCTTCCTCGACTACATATCGACCTCTAAGATCGTGCCATCCATACTTAAGGATATTGTGAAAGGCATATCGCTCGGATGTCTTGAAGCAGGTTACGCGCTTATAGGCGGCGAGACCGCGGAGATGCCGGGCATGTATTCGAAGGGTGAATACGATCTCGCGGGATTCGGGGTCGGCCTAGTCGACAAGCGCGATATCATCGACGGGAGTATGACCAAAGTGGGCGATATCGTTATAGGTTTAGAGTCAAGCGGACCACATTCAAACGGATATTCGATCATAAGAAAAGTATTAACCGAAAAAGAGCTGAAGAAGTATTCCAAAGAACTTTTAGCGCCGACCCGCCTCTACGCAAAGCCGGTTTTGGCATTGAAAAATAAGATAAAGATAAAAGGTATAGCGAATATAACGGGTGGGGCGTTCTATGATAAGATCCCTAGAATAATACCGAAAGGCCTCGCGATAGATATCTATAAAGGTTCCTGGCGCGTGCCGAATATATTCTCGATAATAAAGAATAGTGGCAATATCGACGATAAGGAGATGTACCGCACGCTCAATATGGGTATAGGTATGGTGCTCGTGCTCGCTAAGTCCGACGCTGACAGGGCAGTGAAGATACTTTCGAACAGCGGATTAAAATCATATATAATCGGCAAGGTTGTGAAGGGCAGTCGAGAGGTAGTTATAAAAGGGCATTAAGGAATATGACTGTCCCAAAAAGTGACTGTCACTTTTTGGGAAGGAAGCAAGGAAGAAGGATGGGTTTGAATATATTAGTCATAGGTTCCGGCGGAAGAGAGCACGCGCTCTGTTGGAAGATCGCCCAGAGCCCGAGATGCAAAAAACTTTATTGCGCCCCCGGTAACGGCGGGATATCCCAGATAGCCGAGATAGTAAATATAAAAGCGGATGACATAGACGCTCTTTTAAAATTCGCGAAAGATAAGCTGATAGATCTTACGGTTGTAGGTCCGGAAGTGCCGCTCGTAAAAGGCATAGTAGATTTATTCTCGGCCAACAAGCTTAAGATCTTCGGCCCCTCCAAAGAACTCGCCCGCATAGAAGGCAGTAAGATATTCGCGAAAGAACTGATGCGGAAGTTCGCCGTTCCGACGGCTGATTTTAAAGTATTTGAAGACGCCCAGGACGCTTTAAAATATCTCGATACGGTAAAGGCCCCGGTAGTGATAAAAGCCGACGGCCTGGCCGCCGGAAAAGGCGTCGTAGTCGCCCGGGATATGTCGGAAGCAAAAGACGCGGTAAAGAAGATGCTTCTTGGCGGGGCCTTCGGGGAAGCCGGCAAGAGAATAATTATCGAAGAGTGCCTTTCCGGCCAGGAGGCCTCGATAATAGTGGTATCCGATGGGAATAATGTCGTGCCGCTCGCCTCGAGCCAGGACCATAAGAGGGTTTTTGACAACGATGTAGGCCCGAACACGGGCGGTATGGGGGCTTATTCACCGGCGCCGGTCGTGACTAAAGAGCTCTTTAAAAAGATAATGGATAGCGTTATATACCCGATCATAAATGGACTGTCCAAAGAAGGCACTCCGTATAAAGGAGTTCTTTACGCCGGGATAATGGTTACGGATAAGGGGCCGATGGTCCTGGAGTTTAACGCCCGCTTTGGGGATCCGGAGACGCAGGCTATATTACCGAGGCTTAAGACCGATATCGTCGATATCATCCAGAGGTCTATAGATGGCGCTCTTTCCGGCTATACGCTCGATTGGGATGAGAGGCCTTGCGTATCCGTCGTAATAACTTCAGGCGGATACCCGGAAGAGTTTGAAAGAGGCATGGAGATAGAGGGGCTTGAAGAAGTGAAAAAGATGAAAGACGTTATCGTATTCCACGCCGGCACTAAGCTTGGTAAGCGCGCCTCAGATAGGGCAGAGACTATGCTGACAAACGGCGGCCGCGTCCTGAACGTCACCGCCATGGGAGCCGACTATAAGAAAGCGATCGAAAATTGCTATAATGCGGTATCGAAGATAAATTTTGAGGGCATGCACTACCGCCGGGACATAGGGGCAAGAGCGGTAAAGAATTAGACGGTAAAAAATCAATTGTAGGGGAGGTTTTAACCTCCCCTACATCGGAAGTTATTTTTAGGTTAAACTATTAACAGGAGAGAGCGATGGCAAAACAGCAGGCTAAGGTAATGGTAATAATGGGTAGCGATTCGGATCTTTCTGTAATGGTCGAGACAAAGAAGATTCTGGATGAATATAAGGTAAACTGCGGAGTTAAGATACTGTCGGCGCACCGTTCCCCCGATGACGCGGCGCGTTTCGCGAAATCAGCCAGGGCAAGCGGAGTTAAAGTGATAATCGCCGGCGCGGGAGGCGCGGCTCATCTGGCGGGGGTCGTGGCAAGTTTCACGACGATCCCGGTAATCGGCGTTCCGATGGAGACTAAAGAGCTTAAAGGTTTGGACTCGCTTTTATCGATCGTGCAGATGCCGTCCGGAATTCCGGTAGCTACGGTTACGATAGGTAAGACCGGCGCGAAGAATGCCGCGTATCTGGCTCTCGAGATACTCTCGCTATCGGATAAAAGAATAGAAAAGGCCCTCGCGCTGCATAAGAGGACGCTTGCCGCAGGAGTCAGAGAAAAGAACAAGTCGATAAAGTTTTAATGAGCTCTTTTAAAAAAACTCTGCGCATAAAGGTCGATCGCGCGCATCCGGATAAAAAGCTTTTAAGCTACGCGGCCAAAGTCCTGCGCGAAGGCGGCCTCGTCGCTTTTCCGACCGAAACCGTATACGGTCTCGGAGCCAATCTGCTCGATAAGGCCGCGATAAAAAGTTTATACAGGGTTAAAAATAGACCGGGCAATAAACCTTTTACCGTACACATAGCATCTCTGGCTCAGATAAAGAAATTTGGGTGCGCTATGGATGCCCGCGCCGGGAAATTGGCCAAGCGTTTCTGGCCGGGACCCCTTACGATGGTTCTTAAGTCTAAAAGCGGGAAGGGTGTAGGTTTCAGGATGCCTAAGAATACAGTGGCTCTGGAACTTATTAGGATGGCTAAGACGCCGGTAGTCGCTCCCAGCGCAAATATAAGTCGAAAAAAGCCTCCGGTGACGGCCGCGGAAGTTTTGAAAGACCTGGATGGGAAAATTGACATAGTTATAGATTCAGGCCCGACGGATATAGGCCTGGAGTCGACGGTATTGGACATGATGACGAAGCCTTACACGGTCCTCCGGGAAGGCGCGTTGAAAGATAAAGATATAAGAAAGATATTAGCCCCGCCGCGAAACACCAAACCATTAAGGACGCGGATAGTCGAGGCGGGGTGTCGCATCAAAAGAAAATGAACCCAGGCGGGCTCCACACATGGCTGACATAAGATCCGTTTTGCTGGTCTGTACCGGCAATAGCTGCAGGTCGGTTATGGCCGAAGGGCTTTTGAAGAAGTATCTTAAGGAGGCCGGAAAAGCGAATATAAGGGTAAATTCGGCAGGGATAATGGCGCTCGACGGATTTTCTCCTACGGCGGAGACGATATTGGTCTCCGACGCCGGCGGAGTCGATGTATCGGCAGTAAGATCCAGAAGGCTCACTAAGGATATGATCAGAAGATCGGACCTCATACTCGCGATGGAGGCGATGCACAGGGACTTCGTCGTAGGGATGGATCCCGAGGCCGCGTCAAAGACTCATCTTTTGAGATCTTTTAAGGCAGAGTCGGACAGGAAATATCCCGAAGGCCAGGGCGTGCCGGATCCTATAGGCAAGCCACTCGATTTTTATAAATTGTCGTTTCAGATAATAAATGAAGAGACTAAAAGGATAGCCGGACTTTTGTGATTGTAATAGATTAATGATTAATAAACTCCCGACGTAGGGGAGGTTTAAACCTCCCCTACGTCCTCGTTAAGTTATTTTTTTAATTAAATTTGTATTTGCAATCCAAACGGAGGGCGGAGATGTGAAGATAGCCATCGGAAGCGATCACGGCGGTTATGAGCTTAAGAATAAGCTCGTGGATTTTCTTAAAGCCGGTAAATATGAGGTGAAGGATTTCGGGACAAACTCTAAGGACCCGTGCGATTATCCTGAGATAGGATTTGAAGTTGCCAGGGCTGTAAGCGAAGGAAAGGCCGAACGCGGCATTCTTATATGCAGGACGGGGATAGGCATGGCAATAATCGCCAATAAACTTCCGGGCGTAAGAGCCGGGGCGTGTTACGACGAGAAGATGTCCAGATCCTCACGCGAGCATAACGACACGAATGTTTTAGTGTTGGCGGCGGATTATACTCCCGAGGCCGAGGCGAAGAAGATACTCCAGATATGGCTTACGACAAAGGCCTTGGGCGATCGTCACGCCAGGCGCGTGAAGCAGATAGAAGAGTTTGAAGCGAAAAACAGAAAGAGATGAGCATGAAAAATCTGAAGAAGAATGACCCTGAAGTTTACGCGGCCATACTCGGCGAGACGAAGCGCCAGAATGACAATATCGAGTTAATAGCGAGCGAAAACTTCGTCAGCGAAGATATTCTCGAAGCTCAGGGGTCGGCCCTGACCAACAAATACGCCGAAGGATATCCGAGAGCGCGCTGGTATAACGGATGCCATAATGCCGATACGGTGGAGGACCTTGCGATAGAGCGGGTAAAGAAGATCTTTGGAGCCGATCACGCGAACGTCCAGCCGCATTCCGGGACGCAGGCCAATATGGTCGTATATTTCGCGATGCTAAAACCCGGCGATACGGTTCTTTCGATGGACCTGGCGTGCGGGGGGCATCTATCGCACGGACATCCGCATAATTTTTCCGGAAAATTTTATAATATAGTTCCGTACGGAGTCGATCGGAAGACGGAGATGCTCGATTACGATGCTATAGCTGCTCTGGCGAAAGAGCACAAGCCGAAGATGGTACTGGCCGGCGCTTCCGCTTATCCGCGCGCTCTTGATTTTAAGGCGTTCCGAAAGATAGCCGATTCCGTAGGAGCGATCTTATTCGTCGACATGGCGCATATAGCCGGGCTTGTGGCCGCCGGCCTCCACGAAAGCCCAGTAAAATACGCGGAGTTCGTGACATCGACGACACACAAGACCATGCGCGGCCCGAGAGGCGGGTTTGTGCTCTGCCGCAAAGAGTTCGCCAAGGCCGTGGATATGAATGTATTTCCGGGCCTGCAGGGCGGGCCTCTTATGCACGTGATAGCCGCGAAAGCCGTCTGCTTTAAGGAAGCTCTCAAACCGGGATTCAAAGTTTATCAAAATCAGGTTCTTAAGAACTCAAAAGCTCTCGCCGCGGAATTCGCGAAGCTCGGATATAGGATAGTCGCCGGAGGCACCGACACGCATCTTTTTCTTCTCGACCTGACTAGTAAGAATATAACCGGTAAGGACGCCGCCACGGCGCTCGATAGGGCCAATATTACGGTAAATAAAAATCTCATACCTTTCGACACAAAATCGCCTTTCGTGGGAAGCGGAATACGCGTAGGCAGCCCAGCAGTTACGACCAGAGGCATGAAGGAAGCCGATATGAGGACCATAGCCCGCCTCATGGATCGTGTCATGTCTGATCCCGCCAACGAGAAGTCCGTCGAAAAGGTGCGCGGGGAAGTGGCGAAATTGGCGAAGAAGTTCCCTCTGTATAAAAATCTCATAAAAAGGATCGAGAAAGAATGAAAGCCATAAAAAAGCGACGCAACACTCCTGCCTTTCCGGCAGGCAGGCAATACCCAATACGCCCTTCGACAAGCTCAGGGCATGTCCCGAGCGGAGTCGAGGGACGCAATACTAAAGACCGCCCGACATGGGACGAATACTTCTTAAGTATTGCCGAGCTCGTATCGAGCCGCTCGACGTGCGTAAGGAGAAAAGTGGGCGCTGTCATAGTGAAGGATAAGCGCATACTCTCTACCGGATATAACGGCGCGCCGTCTATGATAGAGCACTGCAGCCTGGCAGGCTGCCTGCGCGAAAAGCTTAAGATACCTTCGGGCGAGCGCCATGAGCTTTGCCGCGGCCTTCACGGAGAGCAGAACGCGTTTTTACAGGCGGCCCTCCACGGGACGAGCCTTAAAGATTCGATAATCTATTCCACGATACAGCCCTGCATAATCTGCGCCAAGATGATAATTAATGCCGGCATCCGCGAAGTAGTGATCCGCGGCGATTATCCCGACCGTATGGCGAAAGAATTTTTAGAGAAAGCCAAAGTCAAAGTACGCACCATAAATTAACCTACGAGGTTAACCTCGTAGGTTAACGAAGGTAAATCATGAGATGCCCGTTTTGCGGCAATAAGAATGACAGTGTCATAGACTCCAGGATATCCAAGAACTCCTCGAGCGTCCGGCGCCGCCGCGAGTGCCTTAAATGCAGAAAGCGTTTTACGACATATGAATATGTCGAACGCATACCGCTTATGGTTGTAAAGAAGGACGGGCGCAGGGAGGCCTTCGAGCGGGAGAAACTTATGAACGGCATCCTGGTCGCCTGTGAGAAGCGCCCGGTCAGCGTTAAGAAGACCGAGGAGCTCGTCGAGACGATAGAGCGCAAGCTTGAGAAGAGCCACGACCGTGAAGTCGAATCGAAGGAAATAGGCGAGCTTGTCATGAAGGGACTGCACGCCCTTGATGAGATAGCTTACGTCAGATTCGCCTCTGTATACCGGCAGTTCAGGGATGTCGGGCAATTTGTGAAAGAGCTCAAGAAATTTTTAAAGTGAGACCATCGTAGAAGTCAGGTCTCATCCTGAGGATGATGCATCAGCATCGACGAAGGATCTATGCGCGAAGCCCTATATTTTGAAAAGCTTGATAAGAATTTAGTCGCCTGCCATTTATGCCCCAACGAATGCCGCATTCAGGACGGTAAGCGCGGTTCCTGCGGCGTCAGAATAAACAAGGGCGGGGTTCTTTACAGCGAGGTTTATGGCAAGGTCACGGGTATACATCTCGACCCTATAGAGAAGAAGCCGCTGTACCGATATCATCCCGGCGAAAATATACTTTCCGTCGGAACAAAAGGCTGCAACTTTCACTGCGATTTTTGCCAAAACTTCCAGATATCCCAGGAACTCACCGCTCCGACCGTCGATATAACATCCGAAATCATTGTTAATAAGGCCAAAGACGCCGGCTCCTTCGGCGTCGCCTACACATACAACGAACCTTTTATATGGTACGAATTTGTACTTGATACCGCGAAGCTCGCGAAAAAAAATGGCCTAAAAAATGTGCTCGTCACGAACGGTTATGTCAATATCGAGCCGCTCAACGAGATGCTGCCGTACATCGACGCTATGAATATAGACGTGAAGTCTTTTAACGAGGATTTCTACGTGAAGATCTGCAAAGGAAGGTTAAGACCGGTGCTCGAGACGGTGAAGATAGCCGCAAAAAAATGCCACGTGGAGCTCACCAATCTTATAATCCCGACGCTGAATGATTCGGATGAGTCTATAAAGAAGATGGCGCAATGGATATGTGATAATCCAGGCCCGGATACGCCGCTACATCTGTCGAGATATTTTCCGTGCTACAATATGGACCTCCCGCCGACGCCTATTGAGACGCTGAAGCGAGCCGAGGCGATAGCCAGGGAAAAGTTAAAATACGTTTATCTGGGTAACGTTTAGGGTGATTCGGTTGTCATTGCGAGGAGCATGTCATTTTACGTATTGTGCGACGAAGCAATCCCGCTTTAAAAACGAGATTGCTTCGTCGGAAAATTGTCATATGCCGTCCTCCTCGCAATGACAATGCTATACTGACAGCTTATCTGTAATATTTCTCGTAATCACCCAGATCTATATTCAACGTGTTGGCGTCCTCAAGTCCTTTTATCCACGCTTCAAGATGTATATTTTTCTTAAGATTCAGCACCTTCTTCGAATATTCCGCTTTCTCTTTTTCAAAATTACCGGCGTCGGCATCCTGGGTAGAAAGAAGTTTAAATACGATCACGCCATTTTTAGTCCTTACCGGCTGTGAAATATCGCCTATCTTCATGCCTGCGGCTTGAGCCGCTAAGCCGAGAGCTTCGCCTACGCCATCGATAGAATCGGATTTTGAGAAGAGCGGCGTTTCCTGAGTCTTAGATCCTATCGCCGCAACGGCCTCTTCGAAGCTCTTCTTATCTTTTTCGGTCAGCTCGATGAACCGTTTATATTTTTCCAGGGTTTCAGCGGTAGGTTCGCCGGCAGAGATGAACGCGTACGAGACTTTGAACTTGCCGTTATCGGCCTTGTAAAATGCCAGCGTCTCTTCATCGGTTGCCTTTACATCCTTAGTCTGCATCTCGTTAAGCTTCTGCATCGCGAGGTTCTCCCTCACCATCTCTTCGAAAGTCCTGGCGTCGATGCCGAGATTATTACGCAGGATGTAGGCGTACATCCCCGAATCGAAAGCTCCGCCGCGCGAAAACATCGGGTGGCTTCTTACATATGCGATGACTTCAGTATCCAGCACTTTTATTTTCAGCCTCTTGGCCTCTCTGGACATTATCAGCCTGTCCCAGGCCACCTTGCCGAGCAGCTGCCGGTTTTTCAATAACTCATCCAGGATATTTGAGTTATTGAAATAGTTTAATATTATCTGGCATCTCGTGGAGGTCAGGCTCTTTGAAAAATCCTCGAACGACACCTTCGCGCCGTTTATCTTTCCGACGAAAGTTGGGCCCTTTTCTCCGGATTTGCCCATATTCCCCGCGCCCCACATGACGAAGGATGGGAGTATCAATATAAGTATCGCCCACAGAGCTATCCTCGAAACATTCTTGTGCCTCAATATCTTAAGCATCGCGTATCTCCCCGCTGCCTTCAGGCAGGTTTTTGTCAGTTGTAAAGTTATTCGATTATAATGTATTGCCAACGGTCTATGCAAGCAAAAGTTTTCGCTCCGCTTGTAATTTTCTTCCACGGCTTAGACAGCAATCTTTGCCACCCGGACGGTGGGCTATAGAAATATCGCCGTCATTCTGAGGCCTGCTAAGCAGGCCGAAGAATCTAAGCTCTTTAGATCCTTCGGTCGGCCTTGGGCCTCCATCAGGATGACAGGTGTGCGCAAAATTTATACGGTTCAGCCCACATGTCCGGGTGGCTATTGCTTACTGTCTTCAGCATAAGAAAATCACCGGCTACGCTCCCTCTGTAAAAACCAAAATTAACCGCGCCGGTTGTTATCGCGACATGTAACCGACCCGGTTATGCTTGCTTTCCTTGACTTTCATCACTATATTATGTAGAATGAATCAGTATTAGAACAAAAGAAAAGAGGACTTATGCAGGAGAAGAAGATAAAATTGAAATTGGGGCTTCCGAAGGGCAGTTTGCAGGAGGCGACGGTAAGGATGTTCGCGAAGGCCGGGTTTAAGCTCGGCATGAACGACAGGTCATACTTTCCGTCCATAGACGACGATGAGATAGAGGTCATACTTTTACGGGCGCAGGAGATGTCCCGTTATGTGGAGGACGGTATCCTTGACGTTGGGCTTACCGGTAACGATTGGATCCGAGAGAATGGTTCGAACGTCGTCCGGGTCGCGGAGCTTATATACGCAAAGCAGAGCATGCGCCCCGTCCGCTGGGTTCTCGCCGTACCACAGAATTCGAAGATAAAGTCCGTCAAGGATCTTAAGGGTAAGCGGATCGCTACTGAGCTTGTCAAAGTTACGAAGGATTATCTGGCGAAGAACAAAGTAAAAGCCAAGGTGGAATTCAGCTGGGGAGCGACCGAAGTAAAAGCGCTCATAGGGCTGGATGCGATAGTAGAAGTGACGGAGACGGGCTCGTCTCTGCGCGCGAATAATCTGCGCGAAGTGGCGACGGTATGCGAATCCACGACGCAGTTCATCGCGAACCGTAAGAGCTGGATGTCGCCGTGGAAGCGCGCCAAGATAGAGAATATCGCGATGCTCCTAAAAGGCGCGATAGCGGCCGAAGAGAAGGTCGGCTTAAAGATGAATGTCGCCAGGACCGACCTGAAGAGCGTCCTCGCCATACTTCCGGCCATGAAGAAGCCTACGATCTCAGGCCTTTCCGACGCCAGCTGGGTCGATGTCGATACCATAATAGATGAAAAAGCGGTCAAGTATCTCATCCCAAAATTAAAAAGGGCCGGAGCCAGCGGGATCATTGAATACCCTTTGAATAAGGTCATCGATTAAAATCATCGATTGGAGGTGATCGACGCATGCCTTGCGGGAGAAAGCGCAAACGCGCTAAGATGGCGAAGCACAAGAGGAAGAAAAGGATGAGAAGAGATCGCCACAAGAAGAAATAATTTTTAAATTGTAGGGGAGGTTTAAACCTCCCCTACAATTAGTGATTGAGAGGTAGGTCTAATGATTATATGTATGGGACACTTAAGTGTCCCATACAGACTGCGGACTTATCCACAATGTAGCTGACGTTTAAACGTCAGCTACATTGTGGATAAGTCTGGCTGTCAGGGGAAATAAAAAATGAATCATCCAGACATAAAAGAACTCAAGATTAAAGCAGTAGGGATAAGAAAAGATATCCTTAGTATGCTCACCGCGGCCGGATCCGGCCATACGGGCGGGAGCCTTTCTATGGTCGAGATATTGGTGGCCTTATATTATTATAAATTAAAACATAAGCCCTCGGAACCAAATTGGAAAGAACGCGACAGATTCCTCCTGTCTAAGGGCCATGGCGCCCCGGCGCTTTACGCAGTCCTGGCCGACAGGGGTTATTTTTCAAAAGATAAACTTTTAACACTGAGAAAACTCGGAAGCCAATTACAGGGCCATCCCCAGATAGGCCTCCCAGGTATAGAGATATCATCTGGTTCGCTCGGACAGGGACTTTCGATATCAAACGGCATGGCGCTGGGACTTCGCCTCGATAAAATAAATTCCAGAATATATTGTCTCATGGGCGACGGAGAGACGAACGAAGGCCAGGTTTGGGAGGCGGCGATGACCGCCTCGCATTATAAACTCGATAATGTTTGCGCGATAATCGACCATAATAAATTACAGATAGACGGATTTTGCTGCGAGATAAAAGACATGGGCTCATTTATGCACAAGTGGCAGGATTTCGGATGGAACGCGATCGAGGCGGACGGCCACGATCCGGAAGATCTTATGAAAGCTTTAGACGCGGCTGAAAAATTTAAAGGGAAACCCACCGTGATAATAGCGCACACGGTGAAAGGCAAAGGTGTATCTTTCGTCGAGAATAAAGTGAATTGGCACGGCGTCGCTCCGAAGAAAGAGGAATACGAGCGCGCGATAAAAGAGTTGGACGCGGAACTTAGCAAGCTGTAAATATCGTTCGTCATTGCGAGCGAACGTAGTGAGCGAAGCAATCCCAAAAAAAGCTAGATTGCTTCGTCGGAAAATGGTCTTGCGATATCCTTATCGCAATGACGAAGGGTCGTTTTCGGGAACTTATCTAAGAGGAGAATAAAATGCTACCCCAGAAATTAAAGATACTATGGATGAATATTAAGATCTACCGCACGATGATCCTGATAGTCTTAGCCGTACTGCTCGTCATAGCATTTGCCGTCATAGGTATGAGCAGGCTGGAATCTTTCTATCGGGACCAGACCCTTGCTATGCTGCCTCTGCAGATGATAATGGCCGCGTTCAGCGCGATCATATTCGCTTACATCTATATGAGGATGTTCGGCAGATCCATGGGCAACGCTTCAAAGAATATAAGGGTGAAGAGCGATTTGGTGGATATCAAATGGAGCGATGTCATAGGGCTGGAAGCGGCAAAGATCGAAGCGTGGGAGGTAGTGCAGCTCATAAAAGACCGCGCTAAAGTAAAACAGATAGGCGGTAAGATAATTAAAGGCATCCTGATGCTGGGGCCCCCGGGCTGCGGCAAGACATATCTGGCGAAGGCCATAGCGACCGAATCCGGCATGCCATTTTTATCGATGGCCGCGAGTGAATTTGTGGAGATGTTCGTAGGTGTCGGCGCCTCGAGAGTCAGACAATTATTCAAAAAAGCCAAGGACCTGGCGGATGGTTACGGCGGATGCATAGTATTCATCGATGAGCTCGACGCCATAGGAAGGAACAGGACCTTCAGCCAGTTCGGCGGGCAGGAGACCAATACCACACAAAACCAGCTCTTAGTCCAGATAGACGGATTGCAGGCGAAAGAGGCGAATGTCATAGTTATAGGCGCGACGAACGCCCCGGAAGATTCGCTCGATCCGGCGATGCTGCGCCCCGGCAGGTTCGACAGGAAGATCTATATCGACAGGCCGAATCTCGACGAGAGGGAGAAGATGTTCGAGTACTATTTCGGTAAGGTCAAGTATGACAAGTCGTCGGTCGATATAAAGAGACTGGCGAGGAAGGCCGTTTATAAGACGCCCGCCGATATAGAGAATATCGTAAAAGAGGCCGCGCTCATAGCTACCAGGGACAAAAAAGACGCCATTGAGTTCAGGCATGTTTCGGAGGCGATCGAGCGTATCGACATGGGGCTTAAGAACAGGCGTACCCTTGTGCCAAAAGAAAAAGAGCTTATCGCATGGCACGAGTCCGGCCATGTCGTAGTTATCTATCTTTTACATCCTACGCAGGACGTATTCAAAGCATCCATAATTGGGCGGCGTGAAGCGCTCGGCGTGACATATCCAAACGCGCGCGAAGAATGGTTCACTCATTCAAAGGAAGTTCTTCTAGCCGATATAAAGACGCGGCTTGCCGGCTATGTCGCCGAGAAACTAAAATTCGGCACGACATCGGACGGGGTCAGCGATGATTTTACGCAAGCGATGAAGATAGCCCATAGCATGGTGTGGAGATGGGGCATGTCGAGCGTGGGCCTTGTCGGGGATTACAGCATTTACGGAGCCCAGGACAGGGACAAAGCTTTTCAGTTGGCCGAAAGCGTCAAGGAACAATTAAATAAGGAGACTCAGGATATTTTACAGAAATGCCTGAAAGACGTTGAGGATCTTCTTAAGAAAGAGTGGAAGATAACGGAGCATATAGCCCTTGAGCTTCTGAAGAAAGAAGAGCTGGAGTACGACGAGATCGACGCTATATTCAAAGATTACGGAAAGCTGCAGACGCAGGCATAAAGGTTGAATGGCCAAAAAGTTAACAGTTAACAGTTCACAGTTCACAAGGGGAAGGCAAAAGCATAAAATATTTTTCTTTTTTTGTTATCTAATATCCGTCTGCTGTTTGCTTAGCGCGCTGTCCGGATGCTCTCCGACATATCCGAAGGGAAATTTTAAAGAGCACATCATCCGGCTCTGTAAAAAAGAGTATAAGCTGGACGTGAAGGTGGAGACGGTCGGTAAGACCATAGCTATATACGTTCCGCTTACGAATCTCCTCGATTTCTCGTTCACGCTGACTCAGGACGCGGGAGAGAAGATAAACGACGTCATATTGAGCGTATCCAGAGTCGCTCTTTCTTCGGATTCGAACTATGAATTTTACTGCGTGATAGCGCACGATATAAAGATACCGGAAATACAGATAGTTATAATAAAATCCATCGATGACGTTAAGAGGTATCTCCTGGGCGATATATCGAGAGGGGAATATTCAAAAAGGATGCTGATAGACATGAAGGTCTCTCCGCAGGCGCAGAAAGAGCGCTCTGTAAGGGAAGCGTTCGAGAGGATGAGCGTCGATAAAAAATGGCAGGAGAGCATGATGCAGGATTTCTTCAGATCGGATCCTGCAACGCTCGGGGATATAGGTTATTGGAACGGTAAATTTTACATAAAGGACGTATCTACGCCGGAATTTTTGGCCGAAGAGATAGCCAGTCGGGTCAGGTTCGCTTTCAGGGATGACAAAAAACTGGAAGAATCCGCTATTCTAAAAGCATCAAAAGGTTCATATGTCACATCCGACGCCGCGGATAGAAGTTTTAAGATCGATATATCGGTAGATTCAAGAAACTCCGGAACCTTTACTTCCGAGGAACTTTCGGATAAGATATTCGCCGGCGTCCTGGCTGCCTCTTATGACGTTATACACGGCTACAAGTTCCGGGATTTCGATTATTTAACGATAACCAATCTTTCCGACGGGAGATCTTCTAAGATCACAAAAGAAGATCTTGAAAGTTATAAACCAAAGAAGACGAAAATCGAAGATGTGATGGTTTTCGATACGTTTTAATTGTTTAGGTATATAAGTGATCGTCATCCTGAGGCCCGATAGGGCCGAAGGATCTAGATCCTTCGGTCGGCTGAGAGTTTACACCGAATGAACTTCGTTCGGTGGCCTCCCTCAGGATGACAGACTCGTCAAACTCTTATAACACTGGAATGTTACGGTACGTTTTAGATCATAACGAAAGACTGCAATGGCTGAAGAACGTAAAATAAGCGCGACCAGAGACGGTTTTGGCGAAGGGCTCTTGGAGCTCGGCAGGGCCGATAAGAATATAGTGGTGCTGTCGGCGGACCTCACCGACTCTACGAGAGCCGCATGGTTTAAGAAAGAATTTCCGGACAGATTTTTCGGACTGGGCGTCGCCGAGCAGGATATGATAGGCGTCGCAGCGGGGTTGGCGCTCGAAGGGAAGATCCCGTTTGCGTGCACATTCGGGGTTTTCGCGTCGGGCAGATGCTGGGACCAGATAAGGATCTCCGTCGCTTACATGAAGCTGAACGTTAAAATAGCCGGGACTCACGGCGGGATATCGGTAGGTCCGGACGGCGCGACTCATCAGGCATTGGAAGAGATCGCGCTTATGAGGATACTGCCCAATATGACCGTTGTGGTCCCGTGCGACGCTCTCGAGGCTAAACGGGCTACGATAGAAGCCGCCCGCATCAAAGGGCCGGTATATTTAAGGCTCGGGAGGGCCGGCGTTCCGGCTATAACCAAAAAGGACGATCCTTTTAAGATAGGTAAAGCGTCCATATTGCGCGAAGGTAAAGACCTTACGATATTCGCCTGCGGGCAGATGGTTTCGGAAGCTATCGCGGCCTGTGAGATATTGGAAAAAGAAGGAATAAAAGCGCGCCTTGTCAATATGCATACGGTGAAGCCGATAGATAGAGACGCTGTCATAAGCGCCGCAAAAGAGACAGGCGCGATAGTGACCGCCGAAGAACACACGGTCATGGGCGGATTCGGAAGCGCCATCGCCGAGGTCGTCATACAGGAGTGTCCCGTTCCGCTGAAGATGATAGGAGTCAACGACAGATTCGGTGTATCCGGAGAGTCCGAACAGCTTTTTGAGTATTTCGGATTGAAAGCAGTTAATATAGTAAAAGCCGCGCGCGAAGCGCTAAAGATGAAGAAACAAAAAGGGACCTGACCCCTTTTTAAAGACAAGCGACGATGTATGACATCCATTGAGCTATCGGCCCCCGCTAAAGTAAATCTCTTCCTAAGAATACTTAAGAAACGTAAAGACGGCTATCATGACCTGCACACGCTGTTTGAGCGTATAGGTATTGCCGATAAAATAAAGCTCACGAAGATCCCCCGCGGAATAAAAGTTCACTCCGATTCCTATATTACGGCCAGACAAATAGATAATATCGCCTACAAGGCCGCCGATATTTTAATTAAGAAAAAGAAACTAAGATCCGGGGTCAGGATAGATATAGAGAAGAATATCCCGATAGCCGCCGGCATGGGCGGCGGCAGTTCGGACGCCGCGTCGGTCCTTATTGGTATGAATAGACTATTCGATCTCGGCCTTAAAAAGCCGGAAATGGCAAAGATCGCCCTGAAGCTTGGCGCAGACGTCCCATTCTTTATTGAGGATACGTCTTTTGCTATCGGAAAAGGCGTAGGTGAAAGGCTTAATAAGGTCAATATCGGGAAAAAACTGTGGCACCTTATCATATATCCCGGTTTTAAGTCCGCCACCAAAGGTATCTATGAGGCATTTGACAAGGGGCCTTTTGCCTTGACACAAAATCGCCGCGATGTTAGAATACAGCCCTGTTTTCCTACTCCTGTGGATTTCGGGGCTTTAGAGGCAATGCTCTACAACGACTTGCAAGCTGCGGCTGTTACTAAAAATAGGGCTTTGGACGGTATTATAAAGCGCTTGGCCTCCTTATTAGGGAAAAGGATAATCCTTTCCGGCAGCGGGCCAAGCCTGTTTTGTCTCTATAAAGACCGAAAGGAGGCGATCTCGGCCGGTAAAGAGCTTCACAGAAGGATACCCGCCGCGGACAGGAAGCTCTGGAAGATCTTCATAGCAAAAACATTGTAGTTACCGTTAAAAAATACGAGGGAAAGTATGGAAATCACCGAGGTAAAGATATTCATGAAGGAAGGGCAGGACAAGAAGTTAAAAGCTTACGCGACGGTGACTTTTGATAATTGTTTCGTCGTGAGAAATATAAAAGTGATAGACGGCAATAAGGGGCTTTTCGTCGCGATGCCTTCCAGAAAGATGAAAGATCCGTGCCCCAAGTGCAATTTCAGGAATACGATAAGGTCGAAGTTCTGCAACCAGTGCGGAGCGTCGCTGCCGCAGACAGAAGCGCCCCGTCCGGAAGCCGGACATGGTGATGACGCCTCAAGACAATCAGAACACAAGGATATCGCGCATCCGATAACGGTCGAGTGCAGGGACTATATACAGAAGAAAGTTCTGGAAGCTTACGCGCTGGAAAAGAAGGGCGCCGCGCCTTCCGTTGCGGCTCCGGCTCAAAACGCTTCTCAGAGTAATAGCCAGACGAAGAGCCCGGTGAAGAGCCCTGTGAAAGCCGAGACTCCGAACCACGCGCCGTCTCAGGGTCCTGGCTACGTGAGGCCGCAGACTCCCGCTCAGGCGCCGCACATAGCTCCAAGCCAGGCTCCTCGACGCGAAACCTACGAGGGTAATGATATAGAGCTGTAACGCCGGTGCCCGGTGGTGTAATGGTAGCACACCAGCCTTTGGAGCTGAGGGTCTAGGTTCGAATCCTAGCTGGGCAACCATATGAAGTCGAATTGACAATGAAGAAGTTTAAAGAGTTTGTCATCCTGAACCCCACCGAACTTCGTTCGGTGGGGTGAAGGATCTGTTTTTAGATTCTTCGTCGTCCCGCCCTTTCTGAGGAAAGGGCGGGACTCCTCAGAATGACAAGTGTTTCTAAGTCCGAGGTATTAGTTTTTTTCGCAAAAGATCTCTCTTGCAATACTTGTATAACAATGTTATACTTATATTGAAAGAGGAGGATGAAAAATATGACTTTATTAAAGGCGTTTCGTTTACCGGCGGGGTTGGTCAATAAGCTGGTCTCACTGGCGCGAGCCACGCATCGCAGCGAAACTTTTTATGTGACGGACGCTCTGGCGCATTATCTGGAAGATTATGCCGATGCGCAGATCGCTAAAGACCGCTTTAACGATCCGCGATCCGGGATCATTTCGCCAAAAGAGCTAAGGAAGCGGCTCGGTGTATAAGGTCGTTTATCTCGACCGGGTCGAGGAAGACTTTAAGAAGCTAGACAGGACTACCGCTAAAAAGATCATAGCGAGGATCGAGGGATATCTCGCCGCGGACCCAAAGGCTTTAGGAAAACCGTTAAAAGGGGATTTTCAGGGTTATTGGCGGTATCGATGGGGAGATTATCGGGTTATCTATAAGATATCCGAACGCGAGATAGTGATCCTTATCTTGCGTTGCCCATAGAAAAGGAATATACGGATAGTTTATGAAAAACATGACTGCCATAATACTTGCGGCCGGGCGGGGGACGAGGATGAAGTCCCGAACGCCGAAAGTCCTGCATAAGATACTCGGCAGGACCATGCTCTCATATGTGATAGATTCGGTTACTTCTTCCGGCGTATCGGATGTAGTAATCGTCGCCGGATACGGCAGGCAGGAGATCGAGGCAGCGCTTGAGGGTGAAGGCGTAAAAGTGGTGTTGCAGAAGAAACTGCTCGGTTCCGGAGACGCCGTCAGTTCCGCCCGAAAGGCGGTGAAGGCCGGCGTCACCGACGTTCTGGTGGCCTGCGGCGACGCTCCGCTCGTGCGCCCGGCAACATTTAAAAGGCTTATGGCAAAACACCGCGAGTCCGGGGCGAGCGCTACAGTGCTTACCGCGATCATGAAAGACCCGGCGAGTTACGGCAGGATAGTAAGAGAAGGCGGCAGGATAACAAAAATTGTAGAAAAAAAAGACGCGACTCCGCGTGAAGAAGTGATAAGAGAGATAAATGTAGGAGCATATTGTTTCAGGGCCAAGGACCTCTTCGCGGCGCTTTCCGGGATCGGCACGGATAATGCGAAGAAAGAATATTATCTGACAGATGTTATAGAGATATTAAAAAAGAGATCGCTTGCGGTAGAGTCGGTGCTCGCAGAGGACGAGTCGGAGGCGATAGGTATAAATACACGTAACGATCTTGCCCGAGCTTCGCGCGTCATGAAAGGCTCCGTAATTTCGGGTCTCATGTCGGAGGGCGTTACGATCGAGGATCCGGGCACCACGACCATATATCCCGGCGTGAAGATAGGACCGGATACGACCATATACCCGAATACGGTGATAGAGTCGGATGTTGTGATAGGGCGCTCCTGCCTCGTAGGGCCGTTCGCGAGGTTAAGGCCGGGGACGAAGCTTTGCGATGGCTCGGAGGTTGGTAATTTCGTGGAACTTGTCAGGACGACGATCGGGGAAAAGACGAAGGTCAAACATCATACTTATCTGGGCGACGCGGTCGTCGGTAAAAACGTTAATATAGGCGCAGGGACCATCACCGCTAATTTTGACGGCCGCAAGAAGAATAAAACGGTAATAGGAAATGGAGCATTCATAGGAGTCGGCGCCATTTTGATAGCGCCGGTGAAGATAGGCCAGAGAGCTACCGTCGGGGCAGGGTGCGTAGTCCCAAAAGGGAAGAATGTCCGTCCAGGTGAAACTGTCGTAGGGGTGCCGGCCAGAACACTATCGAAGGGGAGAAAAAATGCAAAATAATCTTTTGATATTCAGCGGGAATTCCAATAAGAAGCTTGCTCTCGATATATGTAAATTTTTAAAAGTAAAACTTGCCGACGCTTCGATAGATACTTTCTCAGACGGGGAGATACGTGTAAAGATAAGCGAGAACGTCCGCGGCCACGACGTATTCGTGGTGCAGTCGACATCTTTTCCTTCGAACGACAGCCTTATGGAGCTTTTAATAATGATAGACGCGCTCAAGCGCGCTTCGGCCGAGAGGATAACGGCGGTCCTTCCGTATTTCGGTTACGCGAGGCAGGACAGGAAAGACCAGCCGCGGGTACCGATCACCGCAAAGCTCGTGGCAAATCTGCTTACAGTAGCGGGCGCCGACAGGGTGCTCACCATAGATCTTCACGCCGGTCAGATACAGGGTTTCTTCGATATACCGCTGGACCATCTTTTCGCTTTTACAATAATGACGGAATACATAAAAAAACTTAAGCTCGACCCTAAGCTTGTCATAGTCTCGCCCGATGTGGGCGGCATAAAGACCGCGCGCGCTTACGCGAAACGCCTGAATTGCGATCTCGCGATAGTTGACAAAAGGCGGGTGGACGATAAGATAGCTGAAGCCATGCACATAATGGGAGAGGTTAAAGGAAAGAACGCGGTTATAGTGGACGACATGGTGGCGACCGCCGGGTCGCTGGTAGAAGCGGCCGCGGCGATAAAAAAAGCCGGGGCTCTAAGCGTATATGCCGCTATAACGCATCCGGTCCTTTGCGGTCCGGCGCTTGCGCGTTTAAAGAAGTCGGCGCTGAAGCAGCTCATAATCACGGATACCATACCGGTAGGAAAAGAAAAATCCCTGCCTATAATGAAAGTGCTCTCCGTGGCTACGATACTCGGAGAGGCCATAAAGCGCATACACTGCGAAGAGTCGATAAGTGTTTTATTCACGTAGATCCGGAAAAACAGAAACAGAACAGGAGAGTAGATAATCATGGAAAAAGTCATACTGAAGGCTTCGGTAAGGAATGAGACGGGCAAGAGAGTAGCTAAAGACCTTCGCGCCAAAGGGCTGGTCCCGGCGAATGTCTACAAAAGCGGAAAAGCCGCCACGAGCCTGACCGTCCCGTGTGTTGTTTTAAAAGAGATCCTCCACACAAAAGCGGGAGAGAACGCGCTGATAACCCTTAAAATATCGGACGCCGACGCGTCGGTTAAGGACAGGACGGTCCTTATAAAAGAGATACAGCGCCATCCGGTCTCGGACGATATATTACACGTCGATTTTAATGAGATATCCCTCACCGAAATGCTTAAGGTCAACGTGCCTCTCGTCGCTAAGGGCGAGGCTGTCGGCGTAAAGGTAGAAGGCGGTATCTTAGAACACGTCCTGCGCGAACTTACGGTGGAATGTTTGCCTACGGCCATTCCGGAAAAGATAGAGATCAATGTCACCGACCTTAAGATCGGCGGGCATGTCCTGGTAAAGGACATATCGATCCCGGAGGGCGTGAAGGTCCTTAACGACGGAGAGCTGATAGCGCTGGTTATAAAGGCGCCTAAGGTAGAAGTCGCGAAAGAAGAAGCCGCGGTGCCCGGATCGGAAGAGCCGGAACTCATAAGGAAGAAGAAAGAGGATGCCGACGCGGAGGAGGGCGCTCCCGCTCCTAAGGATGGAGCCGCCCCGGCGAAGCCCGCGGCCGTCAAAGAAGTTAAGAAGGAAGAGAAGAAGTGAAGTTCATCGTAGGCCTCGGGAATCCCGGCCCGGAATACGTCGGGACGAAACACAATATGGGATTCGCCGTAGTAAAAGAGCTGGCAAAAGATGCCGGCATCAAAGTCACGAAGTCGCTCCACTTTTCGCTTTTAGGCCGCGGGAAGATCGGCGGCGAAGAGGTTACGCTGGTAATGCCGCAAACATTCATGAACATGTCCGGTAACGCCGTAGGTGAACTGATAAGGCGCGAGGCCAGAGATGTAAGCGACATACTGGTAGTATGCGACGATATAAACCTTGAGCTCGGCAAGATACGGATGAAAAAACTCGGATCTTCAGGCGGGCATAAGGGGCTGGAATCGATCATACATGTCATAGGCACGGACGAATTTGCGCGCCTCAGGGTAGGGATAGCTACGGAGGTGCATGAGGGGGATATAACGGAATATGTGCTGAGCCCTTTTAAGCGAAAGGCCCTCAGGAACGCCTCCCATAGCGTCTTGTTAGCCCGCGACGCGGTCGTATGTATGATGGAAGAGGGCATAGATAAAGCTATGGCCAAATTCAATAAGAAGCGCGCGGGGACCTCATAGAAAAAGGCTCAACAGGAAATGCTTTGATTTGACGAATATTTTATGGTAACCTAGACTAAATCAAAACCGGATAACGAGTCGTATAATAATAGAAAGAAGGTGTCGGAGTGAATAATTACGAAGGAATTTTCATAGTAAACCCCTCTCTCAAAGAGGAGGATCTGAAGAACGTATTTAAGACCGTCTCGGAATCCGTGGTTAAGGCCGGCGGCGCGATCGTTAAGGAAGAGAGCTGGGGCAAGCGGCAGCTGACATATCCGATTAATAAATTAAAAGAGGCTTATTATTACAAACTTGATTTTACGGCGCCGGCGGCTGTCATATCCAAGCTTGAGGGCGGATACAAACTGAACGCCGACATAATGAGGGTGATGGTAACTAAGAGGTAATATATGGCGAGCCTTAACAAAGTATTTTTAATAGGAAATCTGACGCGCGATCCGGAGCTTAGATATATACCCAGCGGCTCGGCCGTGGCGACTTTCACCGTGGCGGTGAACCGTGTATTTAAATCGCAGGCCGGAGAGAAGAAAGAGCAGACGTCCTTCTTGAGAGTGGTCGTATGGGGGCGCCTGGCCGAAGTATGCGGAGAGTATCTTTCGAAGGGCAACCCCGTATTTGTGGAGGGGAGGCTGCAGTCGAGGGATTGGCAGACTCAGGACGGCCAGAAGCGTTCGACCGTGGAGGTTGTGGCGGATAATATTCAGTTCCTTAAGATGGGCACGAAAAATCCGGCTGCGGGAGCCAAGGACACGGGTAAATCCGAAGAGGAGATAGCGACGATAGATCTTAACAGCGAAGGGCCGTCCGAAGTAGACTCGAAAGCCGCCGGCTCCGGTGACGGCAAGCCCGGCGCAATGGACGAAGCCCAGCCCTTTATGAATAAAGGGCTGGACGAAGCGCCTTTTTAGCGAATAATGACCGTAGTTTAAGAAAAAGGAGATTAAGAGGATGTTCAAACCATTCAAGAAGCCCACTGATTTATTAAAGAAGAAGAAATCAAAGGATCTGCTTAAGAAGAAGGTCTACAAGAAGAGGCCTTGCAGATTCTGCATCGATAAGATAGAGAATATCGACTATCTTGATTATCAGAAATTTCAGAAACTATTGACGGAACGCGGCAAGATAGTTCCTTCGAGGATATCCGGCACGTGCGCGCCGCATCAGAGGCAGCTCGCTAAGGCCATAAAAAAAGCACGCATACTGGCGTTATTGCCGTTTGTGGCGGAGTAAAGATCATGAAAATAATACTATTATCCGATATTAAAGATCTGGGAAAGATGGGCGACGTCGTAACTGTTAAAGAAGGTTACGCGAGAAATTACCTCATACCGAGAAAGCTCGTAAAAGAGGCCACGCCGGGGAATATGAAGAACCTGGGCGACATATTGAAGAAAAGGGAAGCCGCGGAGGCGAAGGTGCTGGCGGAGGCCAACGCTTTGGCGGAAAAGATATCTGCCATATCGATCACCATCAGCGCCGAGGCCGGAGAGGAAGACAAGCTTTTCGGTTCCGTATCTTCAGAGATGATAGCGGAAGCGCTTTCCGGAGAAGGCGTAAAGATCGACAAGCGCGATATAGATACCGGTGAGCAGATAAAGAGGCTCGGCGAATATAAGGTATCGGTAAAAGTGCATCCTAACGTTAAAGCTACGCTGAAAGTTTTGGTAATCAAAATATAGATATGTCCCCACAAGAGAACGTCGAAAAGATACCCCCGCATAATATAGACGCCGAGATGGCTGTGCTCGGCTCTATGCTTATAGACCAGGATGTCATAGCGGATGCGATAGAGACCCTTGATGAGGCGAGTTTTTATAAAGATTCCCACCGCAAAATATACGCGGCCATAGTGAAGCTTTTCGATGAGAACAAGGGTGTCGATATGGTGACGCTCATCGAAGAACTTAAGAAGACCGGATCATTAGATTCGCTCGGCGGTCCGTCGTTTATCACAAGTCTGGCTTCGAGCGTTCCCACCTCGGCGAACTTCGCGCATTACGCCAATATCATAAAAGAGAAGAAGCTATTACGTAAGCTCATAAGCGCGGCTACCCAGATAGCTTCCGAGTCTTACGATCCGTCCCAGAACGCCGACGCGATAGTCGACAAAGCGGAGCAGCTTATATTTGACGTAAGCCAGAAAAAACAGGCTTCGCGGTTCTTATCTTTAAAAGAGATAATAAAAAATTCGATAGAGACTATTGATGGCCTTTATCAGAGAAAAGAAAATATAACCGGGCTGGCTACGGGGTTCAGGGATCTGGATATAAAGACGGCGGGGCTTCAGCCGTCGGATCTCATAATAATAGCCGGCCGCCCTTCCATGGGAAAGAGCGCCCTGGCCTCCTGCATAGCCGAACACGTAGGGGTGATAGAGAAAAAGCCGGTTGCATTCTTCTCCCTGGAAATGTCGAAGGAACAGCTCGTCCAGAGGATGCTCTGCTCGCACGCGAGAGTCGACGCCCATAAAGTCCGCACGGGATTTCTTTCGCAGGCAGATTGGCCGAGGCTTGTCAGCGCGGCAGGAAAACTTTCCGAAGCCCCGATATATATCGACGACACGCCCGGCATAACCGTCCTTGAATTGCGCGCGAAGGCGCGGCGCCTTAAAGCGCAGTATGACATAAAATTGATAATATTGGATTACCTGCAGCTTATGCAGGGCCCGGCGAGATCGGAGAACAGGCAGCAGGAGATATCGGAGATATCGAGGTCGCTAAAGGCGCTGGCCAGGGAGCTTAACGTATCCCTCATAGCTATAAGCCAGTTATCCCGCGCCGTCGAGCAGAGGGCCGATCACAAACCGCAGCTTTCGGATTTAAGGGAATCCGGCGCCATAGAGCAGGACGCGGATCTGGTAGCTCTTATAGTCAGGGAAGAGGTATATAATCCTACCGAAGAGAATAAAGGAATGGCGGATCTTATCATTGCCAAACAAAGAAACGGGCCAATCGGCAACATAAAACTGGCGTTTCTCGGAGAATTTATGAGATTCGATAACCTGGCCGCGAGAAGCGAAGAGTTCGTGGACGCGGACATGGAGAGGGTGTAAATATGACCATTCAAAAGACTCAAGGCCATGGCAAATGGAGCCGAACCATGCCGAGAAGATATTTTGCCGTCCTTAGCGCCGCGATCCTGATCCTTGCGAGCTTTATAACGAATTCATACGCCCAGAGCCCGGATAATGAAGGTAAGACCGTTATCTCGGTTAATAGCAGCAACAACAAAGCGGTCTCGTCCGAAACGATACTTTCTAAGGTTAAGACCCACCCCGGAGACAAGTTCAGCCAGGATATCGCAAACGAAGATATAAAACGCCTGTATGCAACACAGTATTTCAGCGATGTTTCGGTTGATATCGAGAGCGTAGAAGGCGGCGTCAACGTAATATTTGTGGTCGATGAAAAGCCGGTCATAGGCGATATAGTATTTAAAGGAAATTCCGCTTTCAGGGCCCCGAAACTCAAGAGCTCCATGAAGTCCAAGCCAAATGACATGCTCAATCTCGCGCTATTGACCCAGGATATGTCCGAGATAAAGGCGATGTATGTAAAGAAGGGCTATCCTCTCGTCGATATCAGGTATGAGATAGAGACGGATAAAGAGCTGAACAAAGCGACGGTAATAATAATAGTAGACGAGAAGACGCGCGTAAAGGTCACAAGCGTTAAGATAGTCGGTAATAAGGCGATGAAGACCCGCGATATAGTTAAGGCTCTGGCCACAAAGCCGGCGTGGCTTTTTAACGCCGGTATATTCAAGGAAGAGGCCCTGCAGGATGATGTGGACAATCTGAAGGCGATGTATGACGATATTGGCTACCTCGATGTCGCGATAACCCCGAAGCTGGATTATAAGGACGACGGAAAGACGCTCGATATAACTATCGAGATCGACGAGGGGAAGCTCTATAAGGTCGGCGATGTTACCATAACCGGAAATCTGGTGCTTCCTGAAAAGACGGTTAAATCTAAAGTCTCCCTTAAAAAGGGAAAGCCGTTTTCGGTCAGGGCCGTCAGAAATGACACCGTCTCTTTAAGACAATACTATTTTGAGTATGGTTATCTGAATGTTGTAATAGACTCCGAGAGGAATTTAAACCAGGATACCGGCAATATAGATGTATCCTTTAATATTGATCCGAAGGATGTCGTTTATGTGGGAAAGGTGGAAGTCCGCGGGAACGCTAAGACCAGAGAGATAATCATCCGAAGAGAGATAAGGGTTTATCCCGGCGAAAAATTTAATGGAGATAAGATAAAGCGCTCTAAGGAGCGTATATATAATTTGGGATTTTTTGAGAATGTAAGTTTTGATACCGAACCCACAGAAGTCCCTAATATCCAAAATCTCATAGCTACGGTGAAAGAGTCGAAGACCGGCGAGTTCTCGTTCGGCGGCGGATATAGTTCGGTGGATAGCTTGATAGGATTCGTCGAAGTAACGCAGAAGAATTTTGACATACTGAACTTTCCTACATTTACCGGCGGAGGGCAGAATCTAAGTTTGAAGGCCGAGCTCGGTATGGTAAGGAGCAATTATAATTTAAGCTGGACCGATCCCTGGATACTCGGCTTTCCTTATCTTTTCGGGTTCGACGCGTACCGTGCAAGCCATAACCAGCAAGGCGATCTGGGATGGGCTTATGATGAAACCAGGACCGGAGGCGATCTGAAGCTCGGGAAAGAGTTGACGGATAATTTACGCGCCCTGGCTACTTACAGGCTTGAAGATGTAAACATATCGAACATTGCCGAAGGCTCCTCGCAGGATATAACTGACGAAGCTGGTTCAAACTGGATCTCGAGCATTAATTTTCAGCTTACGTATGACGCGAGGGATAATATATACAATCCCGGCAAGGGGTATCTCCTCGACGGGTCCGTAGAAGATGCAGGGGGCTTTCTGGGAGGCAACAAGAATTTTGTAAAGGGCACGGCTACCGCGGCGTTATATCATACTTTCTTCGAGAAATTTGTGCTGGAATTAAAAGGCCGCGGCGGCATGGCAAGCGCCTATGGAAATTCGGAGAAGATGCCGATATACGAACGTTTCTACGCCGGCGGCCAGAATACCATCCGCGGATATAAAGAAAGACGGGTGGGCCCGAGGGATCCCGGGACCAATGAGCCTATCGGCGGAAACACGATACTTATAGGAAACGCAGAAATAACATTTCCTTTATACGAAAATGTTTTGAAGGGCGCGATATTTTATGATATAGGCGATGTTTGGAACGGGACCGGAGATTTCAAGTCGGGCGGAGGATATAAATCCGGCGCCGGATTAGGCGTCAGGGTTAAGACGCCAGTGGGGCCGGTCAGAGTAGACTGGGGTTATCCGCTTAATAGTAACTACGATAATTCCGATTACGGCGAATTTTATTTCAGCATGAGCAGAGGTTTTTAGTTTAACCTTCGTCTAACCGCCGCGGTTAGACGAAGCGGTTAGATCGGTTAGTGTAGTTTAAAATCAAAAGGAGGAGTGCGATGAAGAACAGGATAGTTATGGCAGTGGTGGCGGTTATATTTGTTGTGGGTATTTTTGCCGGAGGTATGGTTGAAAAAGCTTACGCCAAAGAGCTTAAGATAGGTTATGTATTCATGGCAAAGGTCTTCGATGAATACCAGAAGACCAAGGATGCCGAAAAATCGCTTCAGGTTAAAGGGCAGACGAAAGAAGCCGACAGGAAGAAGCTTATCGATGAGCTGAAGAAGCTTAAGGATGAGCAGGCCCTTCTTTCGGAGAAAGTGAAAGCCGAGAAGCAGGTAGTGCTGGATAATAAGATGAAGGCGCTTCAGGATTATGACACTAAGGCCAGGGACGAGCTCATGAAAGACCGTAACGACATGCTTGGCGGGATCATGGGAGATATAACTAAAGTTATAAACGATCACGCGAAAGCGGAAGGTTATGATTTTGTTCTTAATTCGGATCCGCGCGTTATGCTTTACGGGACCGAGCAGAATGATCTGACCGCCGCAATATTGGCAAAGCTTAACAAGAAATAAGACAGCAGAGGTTAAGTGATAAGACAGAGGACCGTTAAAGACCCGGTCACCGTTAAGGGCATAGGTTTACAGACAGGATTGCCAGCGACGGTGACCCTGAGGTCCGCGCCGGAGTCAAGCGGCGTAAATTTCATCAGGACAGATCTTCCCAATAAACCGCTTCTGAATATAAATTCCCTTGCCCTTGACGGCGCGTCCGGTTCACTCGAGCGCAGGACCGTTATAGGTCATGGGCCTTTCCAGATCCAGACGATAGAGCATCTCATGGCCGCCCTTTCAGGCCTTTCAATAGATAACGTGATAATAGAGCTAAACGGAGAAGAGCTGCCCGGTCTCGACGGAAGCGCGTCCGGTTTCGTGGATGTCATTAAAAGAGCTGGAATAATCGAACAGGATAAAGCCCGGAACATATTGGAGATCGCCGAGCCGGTATGGTGCGTCGGCAAGCCCGGAGATGGCTTTATAGCCGTTTTTCCGGATGACGATTTTAGGGTATCATATACGCTATCGTATCCGGGAAGTATCGGGACACAATTTTTAAGCGTCGGGCCTGATATTCACGGAGATTTTTTTGAAAGACAGATCGCTCCCGCCAGGACTTTCTGCATGGAAGAGGAAGCGGCCCAGCTTTTAAAGATGGGGCTGGGCAAAGGCGCGAATTACGACAATACGCTCGTTATGGGGCCATCGGGCCCGGTCAAGACGGCGTTAAGATTTCCCGACGAGCCCGTAAGGCATAAGATCCTGGATCTCGTAGGGGATCTGTATCTTTTGGGCGCCGGGATCAAAGGGCACGTAGTCGCCATAAAAAGCGGCCACCGGCTTAACATGGAGCTTGTGAAAAAAATTAAAGCCTGCCTGCCCACCTAACGGTGGGTAAACCGGCAGGGGAGGGAGTGAAGCATGGGCAATATTGAACATAGCATACTCGGTAAGATAGTCGATATAAATACCATACAGAAGATACTTCCTCACAGGTATCCGTTTTTAATGGTCGACCGGATCATCGAGATAAGCGAAAAACGTATAGTCGGCATAAAGAATGTGACTATAAATGAGCCGTTCTTTCAGGGCCATTTTCCGGGACACCCGATAATGCCGGGAGTCCTTATAATGGAAGCCATGGCGCAGGTAGGCGGAGTGGGCGCGCTTAATATGAAGGACAATATAGGAAAGCTCGCGTATTTTTTAAGCATCAATAACGCGCGGTTCAGAAAGCCGGTCGTTCCAGGGGATACTCTCAGGATAGAGATAGATCTCATATCGACAAAGCTCAGCATTATGAAGATACACGGCATAGCTAAAGTCGGCGACGATGTGGTCGCGGAGGCAGATCTGATGTTCGCTTTCGTAACCCCACCTGTAGAGGCGAAATAATATAAATGTCCAGAATAGGTCTCGTAGCCGGCAGTGGAAAACTTCCGATCATCTTTGCCCAATCGGCGAAGGATAAGGGCCAGACTGTGATCGGTTTCGGGATAAAAGGCGTCACCGATCCCGATCTTGAAACAAAAGTCGATAAGATGCACTGGCTGGCGTGGGGGGATCTAAAAAAAGCGATGGCGCTACTGCTTCTTAACCGTATAGGTAAGATCGTCCTTCTCGGAAAGATCACGAAGGGCGAGATATTGAACGCAAAAGATAATTTTGACGAAGAAGCTAAGGAAGCCCTCGGCAAGATAAGGGATAAAAAAGATTACGCGATATTTAACGGAGTGGCCGGGGTCTTAAAAAAAATAGGCGTCGAGGTGCTCGATTCAACCATGTATTTTAAGGACCTGATACCGCAAAAAGGCGTTATCACTAAGCGCTCTCCCTCAAAAGAAGAGAGTGAAGATATAAATTACGGCGAAAAGATCGCCAGGCAGATGGCCGGATTCGATATAGGCCAGACCGTAGCGGTAAAAGACAGGACCGTCATAGCGATCGAAGCGATCGAGGGGACAGACGGGACCATAGCCAGGGCCGGCGGCCTCGTAAGCGGCGGATTCGTCGTAGTCAAGACGGCCAGGCCCGACCAGGACATGAGATTTGATGTGCCGCTCATAGGTCCCGACACGATCAGGGTCGCGATAAAAGCCGGTGCCACCGCGTTCGCTCTCGAATCGGGCAAGACTCTCCTGATGGACAAAGAAGAACTTATCAAACTCGCCGACGCCAGCAACCTCTCCGTAGTCATCATATAGACTGTCAAATTAAATTTTCCGGGTCCTGCCTCCGCTGTCGCTTGTAATTTTCTCCCACAGCTTCTACAGCAATTTGGCCACCCGGACAGTGGGCTTCCTGCCTGCCTGAAATCTATAGCGCGCAGTCAGGCAGGCACCTAATTTTGCTTAAATGCTCCCCTTCGGGTGGGTGTTTCGCGGGGACGTTAAATTTCCCCTGCGAGGAAATTTAACTCGGAAAATCGCTCGCTCTCCCGCCACGACAGTTTATAGGTAATGAGGCGGGATCCATGCCCGCTCGCGATTTTCGACGCCCCGCTCAACACCCACCCCTCGGGGAGCATTCGTGTATATATCTCAAAATTTTACAACATTCGCTCAAGGCCTTATCCCGAAAGGAAATGCCCTGCCGCATCAACATAAGAAAATCACCAGCTACGCCCAGCTGTTAAGAGTCGTCTAACCGTCCCGGTTAGACGACGCGGTTAACCAATTCGTCTAACCGGGTCGGTTAGACGAATTGACGACATGCTACCGTACTTCGTAACCGCGTCGGTTGTTACGCGTAAAGCGACATGTAACCGACGCGGTTTGAGACGCTAGTTATGGAGCCGACTACTTGAAGTTCTTTAGGGTTACACGCCCCGGCCTTTTGTACTGATGGCGAGCGCTTAATTTGGACAGGCGGCTACAGTGTGGATTTAATTGTAGGGGAGGTTTAAACCTCCCCTACAATTAAGGGCTATAGACAAGTGTTTAGCTATCATCACGTGCAGGCTACAAAAATTAAAGTTGGATGGACGGTGGCGTAAGCACGAGCCTTAAAGACAAAAGGCCGGGGCGCGTAACCTGTAGAAAATTACGAAAGAAGCGAGATGACGGAGCGCGCCGCGCGAAGCGAGGCGCCGGAGGAGCCGAGCGAAGATTTGACGGCGGCAAGGTCGGACCTGGCGGCGGAGAGCTTAGTTTTATCGGCGAGCATATCGACGACAAGTTTGGATATATTTTCGGGCGTAACTTCCTCCTGCCATAGTTCCGGCACTATACGCCTGCCGGCTATTATATTCGCGATGCCCAGATGGTCCACTTTCATGATGGCCCTGGCTATATATGCGGTCACGGGGTTTGTGCTGTAGACTATGATGTGAGGCAGTCCTATTATAGCGGTCTCGAGCGTCGCCGTGCCCGAAGCGACTACCGCGAAGTCGGCGCTTGATAGCAGGTTATATACGTCGCCCTCTACGAGGTCTATACTGACAGATTTCGGATCCGTTCCCGATCCGGCGCTTATGAATGAATCATATAATTCGCTCGCGATCGAGCTGTGTTTTGAGACGATGAAACGGCACGGCCCTATTTTTTTACCTATTATGCCGGCCGCGCCGATCATTGCCGGCAAGAGGCGCCCTATCTCTATCTTGCGCGAGCCGGGAAGGAGCGCTACGATTTTTTCGCCGGGCTTTATGCCGTATTTTTTGAGCGTTTCTTCTTTTGCCCTTGAGGGCTTAACCGTGTCTACGAGCGGATGGCCTACAAATTCAACATCAACATCATAAGTTTTATATAACTCTTCCTCAAATTTGAAGAGTACGAGGATCTTCTTCACGCATTTCTTTATGATGCCTATCCTGTCGCGCCCCCACGCCCATACCTGCGGGCTTATATAATATATTACAGGAATGGATTTTCGCTTAAGTGCTCGAGCTATACGCAGATTGAAGCCCGGGTAGTCCACCAGAATGGCCAGATCCGGTTTTTCGGCGTCGGCGGCTTTTAAGACCGCGTTGTAGGCTTTCCCTACGGTAAATATGTTCTTCAGGACCTCGATGAGGCCTACGAGCGCAAGGTCGGATATGTCGAATACCGTATTGACTCCGGCTTTTTTACAGAGCTCTCCGCCCATGCCGAAGAAGGAGACCGAACGGTCGAGCGTTAATATGTCTTTTACGAGGTTTGACGCGTGAAGGTCGCCGGAGGGTTCGCCGCAGACTATGAGGACTTTTTTAGGTTGAGCCATTATTCTGCTTCATATGGAGGGTTTTATCTTTTCGACTATCGCCAGAGCTACTTGCAGCGCGCGCCTTCCCTCAACACCGGAGACGATCGGCCTCTTTTGGTTCTTTACGCAATCGATGAAGGACTTAAGCTCTTTTTTCAAGGGCTCTTTCTTCCGGATCTTTATCTTCTCCTTAACTATCTTGTCTTCCGTCTTTCTGAAGATCGCCGCTTCCTGCGTAACGTAGTCAAGCGATACGTATGAATCTTCCTGAAATACGCGCATCTTCCGCACGACGTCTTTTGTCACTCGGCTGGCCGTGATGTCGGCTATGGTCCCGTCCTCGAACATGAGGCGGACATTGGCGACGTCTTCGTAATCGGATATGGTCGATAATCCGACCGCCTCTATATTGATTACATCCTGCTTCATCAGGCCGAGCACTATATCTATGTCGTGGATCATGAGATCGAGCACGACCCCGACATCTTTTACGCGTTTATGGAACGGCCCGAGCCTCTGGCATTCTATGAACTTCGGTTTCTTCAAATACGGCTCTATGGCCAGGACCGCGGAATTAAACCGCTCTATATGGCCGACCTGCAATATGACGCCGTTCGCCTTGGCTATGTCTATAAGTTCGTCGGCCTCGGACAATGTCTTGGTTATCGGTTTTTCTATCAAAACATGTATCTTGTGTTTCAGGAAGTCCTTAGCGACATTGTAGTGCAGGCTCGTGGGTACGGCTATGGATACGGCATCCACTTTATCAAACAGCTTCTCGTAATCGGAGTAGCTGGCGGTTTTGAATTTTTGACCTATCTCAATGGCGCGCGCGAGGTTACAATCACAAACCCCCACGAATTTCACATTATCCAGCCTGGAATATACCTTGGAATGTATAGCGCCGAGATGGCCTACGCCTACCACTCCTACCTTTAGCTTCTCCATAAGGCGAGATTATACCACCTGTATCGTCTATTATCAAGGGGATATTTCCCTCGACAAATCGCTCCCTGTATGATACCATGAAAACCTTATATGAAAAATTACAAGCGTTTGGTGGGCTTCGCGATGCCCCACATATGGGTGCTCGTATCGGCCGGCCTTTGCATGATCGCGTCTTCCGCCTTCAGCGGCGTTTCCATAGGTATGATAATACCGCTGGTGGATAATGTCATATCCGGAAAGAAGATAGTAGTATCTCACGGTATCGTCCTGCCCGGGTTTGTCCAACATATCATCGACTCTGCCAATGCGATGCCGCCCATGGCCCTGCTAAACAGGATCACGATAATAGTCATAGTTCTCTGGCTTCTGAAGAATTTTTTCGAATTCTGCCAGGGCTATCTCATGAATGATGTATCGCAGCGTGTTATCCGCGATATGAAGAACATTATATATAAAAAGCTCCTCACGCTGTCGATGGATTTTTACTACAGGAACGCCACCGGAAAATTGATGAGCCGTATCACATATGACGCCGCGGTAATAAGGGATTCGATAGCTGCCGGATTGACGGATCTGATATATCAGCCCATTCAGCTTATAGTGTATCTGGGTATGCTATTCGCGGTGAAGTTTTTCTTTTCAATATCATGGGCCCTTATTCTGATAAGCCTGTTATTATTCCTACTCGTAATATATCCCGTCGTGAAGATAGGAAAGAGGCTTAAGTCGATATCCAGGCAATCTCAGGAGAAGATGGCCGACATAACGACGACCCTTCATGAGACGATATCCGGCGTCCGCGTAGTGAAGGCGTTTTCGATGGAGAATTACGAAACCGAGAAATTCGCCGAGCAGAACCAGACATTTTACAGGCTGGCGATGAAATCTATAAAGCGCATGGCGGTGGTCAGCCCGATAACCGAATTTGTCGGCATAGCGTGCGTCGCCATAATACTATGGATAGCAGGTAAAGATATATTGAGCGGCACGCTTTCGGCCGGGGCTTTCGTTACGTTCCTTGCCAGCCTTTTATCGCTCATGAGGCCTATAAAGAGATTGACCAACGTCTACACCATAAATCAGCAGGCGATGGCGGCGGCTGAGAGGATATTTGAAACTCTCGATACAAAACCTACCGTGGCCGAGAAGGCGGGAGCTATAGAGATACCAAAGATCAAAGACAGCATAAAATTCGAGGGCGTTTGGTTCGGATATGATAATAGAGTAGTTCTTAAGGATATAAGCTTCGAAGTGAAGGTGGGCGAGATCGCGGCATTTGTGGGCCCAAGCGGCGTTGGAAAGACCAGCCTCGTAAACCTAGCCCCGCGGTTTTATGATGTCACAAAAGGGCGCGTCACTATCGACGGAGTCGATGTAAGGGATTGCACTATAAAATCCATCATGAGCCAGATCGGCATAGTCACGCAGGAGACGATCCTCTTTAACGATACCGTCTACGCTAATATATGTTACGGCACGCGCAAGGCCGACAAGGAAGCGGTTATGAAGGCCGCAAGAATAGCGAACGCTCACGATTTTATAATGCAAATGCCGAAGGGATATGAAACGATAATCGGCGAGCGCGGCTTCAGATTGTCCGGCGGAGAGAAACAGAGGCTTGCCATAGCCAGGGCCGTTTTTAAGGACCCTCCGATATTGATACTTGACGAAGCGACATCCCAGCTCGATACCGAATCCGAAATACTCGTGCAGGAGGCCATAGACAGGATGATGAAGGCGCGTACGGTGCTCGTCATCGCTCACCGTCTCAGCACGATAAAGCACGCCACTAAGATCTACGTGCTGGATGAAGGAGGTATAGTTGAAAGCGGCTCACATAATGACCTGATAGCCAAAAACGGCCTTTATAAGAGGCTCTATGACATGCAATTCAAAGAAAACACAATAAGGTAAAATATGTTGAAAATATCGGCTTTGCTGATATAATAGCATTCCGCCTCCGTATTCAACTCTTAGGTGACTGAATACTTCGGCGGGATTTCATCCGCCGAAGCATTCAGCTGCGTTCTGTTGAATGCGAAGGCGGAACCAAACAATAAGGAGATGAAAAAGGATATGGTAGAATCGACGCTAATAAAGGATCTATTGGAATCGGGAGTCCATTTTGGTCACGAGACCAACCGCTGGAACCCGAAGATGAAGAAGTACATATTCGGCGCCAAGAACGGCATATACATCGTTGATCTTGAGCAAACGGCAACGGCGCTTGAGAAGGCCCGCAACTTCCTGAAGAGCGTATCCTCGTCCGGCGGCAGCGTTCTGTTCGTAGGGACGAAGAAGCAGGCTCAGGATATTATTAAAGAAGAGGCTTCAAGGTGCGGGATGTTCTTTGTAAACCATAGGTGGCTCGGCGGTATGCTTACGAACTTCCAGACGATAAAGAAGAGCATAAAGAGGCTATGCGAGATCGAGAGGATAAAAGAGGACGGCACCATGGCGAAGCTCTCGAAGAAGGAAGCTTCAAAGCTCACGAAAGAGATGTATAAGCTGAATAAGAACCTCGAGGGCGTCAGGGATATGGAGAGACTTCCTAAGGCCATCTTCGTGATAGACGCGAAGCGCGAGGAGATAGTGGTAAAAGAAGCGAAGGTTTTAGGTATACCGGTCGTCGGGCTCGTCGATACGAATTCCGACCCCGACCTTGTAGCTTATGTGATACCCGGTAACGACGACGCTATACGCTCGATAAAGCTCATAACGGGGCTTATAGCTGACAGCGTCCTGGCGGGCAGAGAAGATTTTGAAGCCGGCGAAGCGAAAGTGAAGAAAGAGGCTCAAGAAGAGGCCGCCGAAGACGATACCGAAGACGAAGGAGTAAAGATAATAGACCCTGAGGTTGAAAAGCTGGTCGAGGGCGATATTAAGCTGAAAGAAGACGAGGCGCTTCCGAAAGACGTTCCTATAAAGAAGAAGAAGAAAGTAAAATAGTTTACAATAGCCGTAGGGGACATTTAAATGTCCCCTACTGTGCGAATTTTTCCGATATTTGAATTGTTACAATAACTATATAACGACTGGAGATACAGATGACAGCTGACGCGATAAAGAAACTAAGGGATAAAACGAACGCCGGTATGGTGGCATGTAAAGTGGCTCTGCAGGAGTCCGGCGGCGACGTAGAAAAAGCGGTAGAGATATTGAGAAAGAAGGGCGTAGCGATGGCCTCCAAGAAGGGCGGGAGGGCCGCCAAACAGGGCAGGATCGAAAGCTACATCCATATGGGCGGTAAGATAGGCGTATTGGTGGAGATAAACTGCGAATCCGACTTTGTGGCCCGTAACGACGATTTCCAGGCATTCACTAAAAATATAGCGATGCAGATAGCGGCGTCGAATCCGATCTATGTCAGTAAAGAAGATATCCCCGAGGATTCCGTGAAGAAAGAGACCGAGATAATCAAGGCCCAGCTTACAGGCAAGCCTCAGGTCGCCGCGGAGAAGATAATCGAAGGCAAACTTAATAAGTTCTATGAGGATACATGCCTTTTGGAACAGCCTTTCATAAAGGATCCGTCCATTAAGGTGAAAGATATGCTTACCTCGATGATCGCGAAGATTGGGGAGAATATAATAATCCGCCGTTTCGTGCGTTATCAGGCGGGCGAGGAGTTGTAGTCGGTAGTAGTTTGTCATTGCGAGGGCCGAAGGCCCGAAGCAATCTCGCTTTAAAAACGGGATTGCTTCGTCGAAAAACAGTCTATCGGCATTCTTCTCGCAATGACAGTGAGTACATATGATCACTGAAAGTTGACGATGAATAAGCCTGTCTTCAAAAGGATCGTACTGAAACTCAGCGGAGAGGCCCTGCAGGGGCGGCTTGGCTATGGGATAGATTATAGCGTCACCGCATCTATAGCCAAACAGATAAAAGGGATAAGGGCGCTCGGGGTTGACGTAGCCATCGTGATAGGCGGCGGCAATATATTCAGAGGTTCCTCCGGCATGAAAAACGGCATCGACAGAGTCAATGCCGATTATATGGGGATGCTCGCGACGATAATAAACGGCCTGGCTCTTCAGGACGCGCTCGAGAAGGCAGGCGTCTTCACGCGTGTCCAGACCGCGATAGCGATGCAGCAGATAGGTGAGCCCTACATAAGACGAAGGGCGGTGCGCCATCTCGAAAAGGGGCGCGTAGTCATATTCGTAGGCGGGACGGGAAATCCTTATTTTACTACCGATACCACCGCGGCTTTGAGGGCCAGTGAAATAGGCGCCGATGTTATAATGAAGGCGACCAAGGTCGATGGAGTATATTCGTCCGATCCGGTGAAGAATAAGAACGCCAAAAAATACGACACACTAAGATATATAGATGTGCTTAAGAAGGGTTTGAAGATAATGGACGCCACCGCGATCAGTCTTTGTATGGATAACAAGCTTCCGATAATAGTATTTAATCTTTTAAAGGAAGGGAATATAAAGAGGGTCGTCACAGGTGAAAAAATAGGAACCGTCGTAAAGGGGTAAATATGAACGCAAAAGAGATAATAGTGGATATGGAATCAAAGATGAAGAAGACTATCGAGGCGACCCACAGGGAGTTCGCCGCCATAAGGACAGGCAGGGCTTCCGTCGCGATCCTGGATAACGTGAGGGTCGATTATTACGGAACATCCACGCCGCTAAAGCAGATGGCCGCTATAACCACTCCCGACGCCAGGCTCATATCGATACAGCCCTGGGATAAGGCCGCGCTCGAGGAGATAGAGAAGGCGCTTCTAAAGTCCGATATAGGCATAACGCCGACCAACGACGGCAAATGCATAAGGCTTTCGATGCCGCCGCTTACCCAGGAGCGTAAAGCCGAACTCGATAAGATATTGAAGAAGATCGCGGAGGAGGGCCGGATAAGTCTGCGTACCTCCCGACATG
>Ga0268280_1000331_pt1 | contig 42581 bp, 26 predicted proteins | sample saktaG_9_FD_190139 | JGI IMG/M metagenome (GOLD analysis project Ga0268280, IMG submission 190139) | Saline water microbial communities from Sakinaw Lake, British Columbia, Canada - sak_2011_5_24_40m | ecosystem: Environmental > Aquatic > Non-marine Saline and Alkaline > Saline ...
ATATTTGTGAGAAATGTGGGTTAGGGGTTGTGGCGCATGACCTGACGGCTTAAAAAGCGGTCGACAAGAGCGGCGCTGAGCAGACCAAGTCCGCCGAGAATGAACGGTTTGGCATTGCCGCCCACCCAGAAAAAGAGCTGTTTGATTTGAACGCTCAGAGGCAGGAACGTTGTCTTGAGTGTGTCGAAGACCTGCAGGGTGCCCCTGGCCAGAGGCTTCATGTCCATAAAAATGAGCAAGCCGGCCAGGATGACTGCGGCAGTGCCGATCGCCATGGCGATCTTGGCTGCCGGTCGCTCCCAAAAATCAGGCCGGAAAGCGGAGATTTTATCCAGTACGGAGTCGGCAAAAGCCGGCGGTAGAGCGAAACCGGGATCGGCTGCCAAACCGGCATACAGCTGCCGGAAGCTGTCCAGGCGCTTTTGGCAGCTGGCGCAGGTTCCCAAATGCATGGGCAGGATCGATCCGGCCTTGAGCATGCCGGTGTCCAGTATGTTTTGGATCTGTTCGTCGGTTAAATGTTCGTTGTTCATACTTCCTCCTGAGCGGCAGGCAAAAGCCGTTCACGCAATTTTTGCCGGGCGCGGAACAGGTGGCTCTTGACCGTTCCGGACGGCAGGTTCAGCGTTTGGCCGATCTCTTCGTAATTCATTTCTGAAAAATGAAAAAGCGTCAGGATAAGCCGGTAATGAGCTGGCAGCCGCTCGATCTCCCGCTGCAGATTCCTGCTGCTGTCGGCCCGTTCGTTCAAATGCTCCGGGGTGAGACCATCCCCGGCGACATTTTCCAGTTCCTGCCCGACAGGGCTGACGTCAGCGAACAGGGGCAGGCGTTTTTTGCGCAGGTGATTGATGCAGGTATTGCTGGCGATGCGCCCGATCCAGCTGGAAATTTTTGCCGACCCCTGGAATTCCTTGATGTTTTTAAATATTTTGAGAAAAATTTCCTGGCTCAGTTCTTCGCGGTCGGCGGTATTGTAGACCATGCGGAATACGATGGCCGCCACCAGGCGCTGGTATTTTTCGATGAAAACGCGGAAGGCCTGGCGGTCTCCGGCCTGAACGCGGCTGATTAGCAGACTGATCTCATCAATGGGTTCATTCATCTGTTTGCCAGGCGTCAGAAAATTGAGCCGGATTACCTGTTGCATTTATATTATAGTAAACATTCTGAGCAGATGGAAGTTGCAAAAAAATAAATATTTTATTGCTGCAACATTTTTAGTCATGGCCTGTTAGTTTTCTCGAGAGGCAGTTGAAGCTGCCTCAGAAAATCGCCAAGGAGGTGAAGAATGATCGAGAATCTGGCTCCTGTTTTTGTTCTGGGTGTGATCGGCTATTTTGTGCTGGAATTGGTCAAGGCTGTTTCGGAAAGCCGCCTGCGCCACAAACTGATCGAAAAAGGCATGGTAGATGAAAAAGTCAAACTGCTGTTCCAGCCGCAGATGCTGAGCCATTCGGCTTCGTCCCTGAAATGGGGCCTGGTGCTGATCGCCGTGGGCCTGGCTTTCCTGTTCATTTACGGGATTCACAGCTGGGTGCCTTCCGAACTCCGTGAAGAGATGACCGCCGGTGCGGTTTTCTTTATGGCCGGCCTGGCTATGATCGTTTACTACGCCATTGCCCGCAGCCAGGAGAAGAAGAAGTAGGGCCGGCGGAACACAAACCTACTCAAAATGCAGGTTCGACCGTGGCTCTTGAATAAGATGGAGCCCGGTCGGCCTGTTTCCTTTCATTACGAATTGTGATATTTTGCTGTTGTGAAGAACAACTTATTGAGGGGAGTACCCCAGCACACAAAAACAGGTGCTGCCCTGGTTCTGGCAATTTTCTATCTATTTTTGCGGGGGATATTGCCGCGGCTGGAACCATGGGGAATTCTGCTGGGCAGCGAATTGGCACTTTTCTCACTTCTGACTGCCTGGGCATGGGCGGGCAGCGGTTTATTTAATAAAAAAAAAGAAAGGCCTTTATTCGTTGTTTTTATTTTAACAATTCTTAATTCGTTGGTTGTCATTCTTTTTGTGGTCTGGCACAGTTGGGATTTTCAACTCGCGATCAAAGGCGAAGCGGTATTTTTTGCCCGGCTGGCCGCCATGTTTTTGTTGATTTTAATGACCGCAATCCTGGGCCTGATTTTTTCCGCTTTGCGGGAATTGTTTTATTTAAAAAAAACACGCCAGCCCGTAAGGTATTTCAAAGCCATGTTGGTATGTTTTGTCCTTTCCTTTTTCTCCCCGCTCATGGCGCCCGTTTGGTCGCTGTCCGTTCCTTTTTTCATGAGCATATCCATTTGTTTTATGGTGCTGAATTCATTCCGGGTGAAATGGATCGCTTTCCTGGTAAAAAAACAAAAAAAGCAGCTGATAATGCTGGCCGGCTTGTCTCTGGGTATTTTTATAGCCAACGCCGTCCTTTTCTTCAACAGCCGGACCATAGGCGCAATGATGCCGGCCTTGTCTCCAGGGCTTTTCCAGCTTGGAAAAATCATCTTGCTGTACGGGGCATGCTATTCCGGGGTCATTCTTTTTGCCACTCTCTTTCATTTGCCTACTGCTGACGCCTATGACCGCAAAGCCGAAGAATTTGCCTCACTGGTTGATTTGAGTCAATCGATCACCGGTACAATGGAATTCAGGGAATTGGCTGAAAAAGTCACCATGGTTACCGCCGGAGTGTGCCACAGCGACTATTCCTGGCTGCTGATCATTCAAAATGATGAGTTCAGTGTCCCGGCTGCTTTCAATATCGGCAATCGCGAGGCCCGCGAACTCAGCCTCGCTCTTTTGGGTGAAACCGTGCTGGATAACCGGACAGTGAAACTTTTCCGGGATAAAAAGCTGAAGATTCACATCCAGAATGATGCCCTCAATTTTTCTTTCAGTTCCCTGGCTATCGCTCCGCTGCGGGTCAAGAACCGGACCACCGGATACTTATTCATGGCCATCATAAAGGATTCGTTTTTTGAAGAAGACGATATCCAGACAATCGAGGCTTTTGCCAGTTCCGCGGCCATGGCTTTGGAAAATGCGCGCATGCTGGAAACCCGCCTTGAAAAGGAAAGACTGCTCAAGGAGCTTGAGGTGGCCCGGGCGGTGCAGGGCCGCTTGTTGCCCCAGGCATCTCCAAAAGCGGAATTCGCCGATATAGCCGTTTATTTCTCGCCGGCCTATGAAGTCGGTGGGGACTATTACGATTTCTTCCTCCTGGATGGCGGGCGTTTGGGATTTGTCATTGCCGATGTATCAGGAAAAGGCTTGGCCGCCGCTTTTATCATGGCGGAGTTAAAGGGGATATTTGAATCCCTGGCCGGCGTGGTCAATGATCCCGGCCAACTGCTGGCCAAGGCCAACGAGGTTTTAAGAAAAAGTCTGGAAAAAAATCGTTTTGTATCCGCCAGTTACGGCCTGATTGACCCGCAGGCCATGGTCCTGAGAGTGGCCCGGGCCGGACATATGCCTTTTTTTCTGAGTTCCGGCGGCAGGATCGAAACCCATGTACCTCCGGGATTGGCTTTGGGCGCGTCCGCTGAACCGCTTTTCAGCGAAAAACTCAAGGAAGTAACCATCACCTTAACGAGCGGCGATGTGATTGTTTTTATTACCGATGGTATTTCCGAAGCCAAGAACCTGATCGGCAACGAATTCGGGTATGAGCGTTTGCAGAGCGTCATCCAGTCCAATCCAAATGTCAGCGCCGAAGCATTGACGAAATTCATCATGGAGGAAGTCAAAGCCTTTGCCAATCAGCCGGTGCAGTATGACGACATTACCTTGCTGGTCATTAAAATCAAGTAAGCCATCTCCCGGTTTCTGCCTTTGTTAGTGGTTGAAAACGGATTGCCCTTCTCTAAAATTCGATCTGTTTAGCCTGGAGACTGGTCCCCTCGATTTTTTCAAGGCGGGCCAGAGACAGGCTGTAATCGCACAGAGCCCGCAGCTCGGTGCTCTTGGCCAGGGTCAAATCACGCTGGTAAAGCAAAACCATGAAGCTGGTACTCAAGCCGGCGACTTGACGCTTTTCCTCGGCAGCCAGTTTTTTTCCGGCCAGCTCACGGGCAAAACGTGTGGCCTGGATACGCTGGAAGTTGCTGGCCACGGAACGGGCAGCTGTGGAAACTTCCATACTGATTTGCCGTTCCAGATCGAGACGGCGCAATTGAGCTTCGCGGCGCTCCATCCTGGCCGCGGTATAGGCTCCGCGTGAAAACAGAGTATTTAATGGGATATCCAACGAAAGGTATAGCGACCAGTTTTTATAGGTGAATTCCATGGCGTTTTTAAAGGCGTCGGACACGGCTCCGGGAATGACTCCGATCACTTCATCGGTCAGCGGGTTGTCGTCCCGATATAAAATCCGGGTCCCTGACAAGCCGGGGCTCCAATATTGGAGGTTGAGATTCAAAGCCGGCAGCAGCTGATTTTTGGCATAGCCCAATTCCAAATCCTTGCTTTTAAGGGCGATGTCAGCATTCAAGTATTCGGGCCGGTTGGCCAACGCCAGTTGCAGGGCTTCTTGTGTGTCCACCGTTATTTCCTCGCGGCGCGGCTCGTCGCCCGGGCGGATCATGATAGCGGATCCTCCGTTTTCAGCCCCCAGGTTTATCGTGGAATACAGTTCGTCGCGGCTGTTTTCCAGCAAGGCGCGGGCTTCAAGAATTTCTGTCTGGCGGCTGGCCGTTTCGGCTTCGGCGCTCAGGATTTCAATTTCAGCAATGACTCCCAGTTCAGCCATTTTCTTGTTTTTTTTCAGCAGATCTTCTGCCAGCTGCAAGGCTTGATTTTTAGCTTCCAGATTGCGTTCGGCAAAAACCAGATTCCAGTAGAGTTCCTCGACGCGGTAAACGGTGTCCAGCAGTGCCGACTTCAATTCGTTGGCCGAGATGTTGCGGTTGTGGCTGGCAATGATGATGCTCTTGCGGCTGATGCGGTTTCCCATGTCACGCAGCAGGGGCTGCACCAGTTTGAACACCACCGCACCCTCGTAACGGGGGTTAATGGTCTGGAAGCGCTGGTTGCTTTCATATTGGCTGGTATCGACTTGAAGGGTGAAGTTGCCGCCCAGCCACAGGTTTTGGGTAAGCTGGCCTGAGAGTTGCTGGCTTGCGGCGCTGATGGCGCCTTCGGCATCGATCCATGAATAAGAGGGGGTGTTGGTTTTGGCTTTGCCGAGCTGGAAAGCCAGGACCGGCAGGAACTTTTCTTTTGCCTGGTTTAGCAGACCTTCCTGGCGTTCGACCTGCACGACCTTGATACCCAGAGCGATATTGTGTTTTAAGGCGATGGCCAGGCATTCCTGCAGCGATAGTGTTCTTTCCTCGGCCCCAAAAGTGAACATGCTCAGCAGGACAAAGAGCAGCAACAAAATGATGAGCAGCCTTTTCATGCTCTCTCCATATTTTTTTTCTTGAGGACTCCGGACTGCTGTTTCCCTCCTCCTATCCCTGTTTTTGCTTCGCTTTCCATCCAGCCGTCCAGGAGGTGGATGACACGGTCGGAATAGGATGCGTTCTTTTCAGAATGAGTAACCTGGATAATGGTTGTCCCTTCTTTGTTGAGCTTTTTGAACAGTTCCATGATTTCTTCGCCCTGTCTGGAGTTCAGGTTGCCGGTCGGCTCATCGGCCAGGATCAATTTAGGATTGATGATCACAGCCCGGGCCACGGCTACCAGTTGCTGCTGTCCGCCTGACAGTTGGTTCGGGAAAAGGCCCTTTTTAGCCACGATGCGGAAGCGATCCAGGCTGTCGGCCACCAGGCTTTTGCGTTCATCGGACTTGACTTTTTTATAGAGCAGGGGCGTCTCCAGATTTTCATAGACCGTGAGTTCGTCGATCAGGTGGTAGCTTTGAAAAACGAAACCGATATTCTGCTGGTGGATTTGGGTGCGTTTCTTTTCATTCAGAGAGTGGACCGGTTGGTCATAAAAGTGATATTGTCCTTCCGACGCATCATCGAGCATGCCGATGATATAGAGCAGGGTTGATTTCCCGGCTCCGGATGGGCCCATGATGGTCAGAAATTCCCCTTGCTGCACGTCCAGGTCGATATTTCTGAGCACAAAAGTTTTAACGAAGCCGCTGCTGTAAAACTTGGTGATGCCCCTCAATTTGATCATGGCAGTTTCTCCCTGTTTTATTTTTACCAAAACCGGCCGGTTTTCATTTGTCAGTTCTGGCAACCACTCTCATCGGCATCAACACGGCGGAACATGACCGGGATGTTGTTTTCGGTCGGAGATCCGATGGTCACCAGCTGCCAGTCACGGTCGTGCTCGCGGATCACTTTTCTCAGGACTCTCACTTTTTCCTCGGAAGTAGGATCGCTGTTTTCCCAATTGACGATTTCCACCCGGTAATGCATGGTTTTCTTCCTGCCGTTGATGCGCACTTCGATTTCAACGTTTTGTTCGGCTTCCATGGTCGGGATCTGCAAAACCACTTCTTTCATTTTGTCCTCCTATACTCTCTGTTTATTGCGCTTCGCTTGCTACGTTTTTAAGCTTGTACAGCACCCGGCCGAGGTAGCCGGCTTCATTGATTTCGGCGATATAGAGCCCGGGCTGCATGTGGGCACTGGTCTTGAGCCGGGTTTCGGATAGGTTTTCCAGCAGGACCTCCGCTTGCCATTCACTCTGGCTGTCGGCGAGCAGGACCTGGGTCTTTTCGCTGACCAGCTTCTGCAAAATATCTTTTAAGCTCATGTTTTGCCTCCCGGGCATTTTTTGAATGCCGGATCCACTGTATATTAAGCAAAAATGATGCCAAGCGCATAAGAACTGTTTTGCCTGAAATCCTTGCAGGGAAAGCCTTTCCTGGATCAGATCTGGCGCCTTACGCCCCTGCCGCTGTCGGCCTGTCCGCTATTGGTACAGCCCTGTCCGCTGGCGGACACAATTGGAGGGAGACCGAAAGAGAAAACAGAAGAAAGGAAAAAACGTTTTTTTCTTCCGGTTTACGGTTCCCCGTCTCCGTTATTCATATCTCAAGCTATCCACCGGGTTGGCGCGGGCGGCGCGGATGGCCTGGTAACTCACAGTCAGCAGGGCGATGAGCAATCCCAGTAAACCCGAGAGTATGAATACGGTAACGTTTATTGAAGTACGGTAAGCGAAATTTTGCAGCCAGCGCTGCATCAGGTAATAGGCGATGGGCCAGGCAATGATGTTGGCCAGGCCGATCAGCAGGACATAATCCCTGATCAGCAAAGCGGCCATTTCCCGAACGGTTGCACCCAAAACCTTGCGGACGCCTATCTCCTTTGTTCTTTTGGCGGCTGAAAAAGAAGCCAGCCCGAACAAGCCCAGGCAGCCGATGAATACGGCCAGTGCGGCAAAAATCGCAAAAATCCGGCCGATTATCATTTCGGATTCATATATCTTGTTGAAACTTTCATCAAGGAAGGCATACTCAAATGGTTCGCCGGGCAACAGGCTTGTCCACTTTTTTTCCGCCGTCTTGATAACAGCGGCGAGTTTTCCTGGTTTCAGGCGCATGACCAGGTTGCCCAGGCTCTGCCCGCGGCGCAGCACCAGCGGCGCAATGGCTTCACGCAGTGATTCGTAATGAAAATCCTCGACCACGCCGATGACCGTGCAGGGAACCGGGACCATGGTCCCCGGCTTGTCCGCATCCGTATCCATCATGATCAGCGTTTGTCCCAGGGGTTTTTCCAAGCCGAAATGGTGCACGGCGGCCTGGTTGATGATAACCGCCTGGCCGTCGCCGCTGAGCTGCGGCGAAAAATTGCGGCCGGCGACAATTTTCATGCCCAGCGTTTCGATGTAGTCCTCATCGATCATCCAAAATGAAATCGGGAAAGCGGCTTCGGGATTGGGGTTGTCGGCGCGGGCGATCGGCAGCCTGGAGCGCGATGAGGGAACGGGGAGGTAGCTGGAAATGGTGGCGCTGACCACCTGGGGAGATCTAAGCATTTCCTGCTTCAATGTTTCGGCATGGCTTCCCAGGAGTTGGCTGTGATGTAAAATCAACACCTGTTCCTTGTCGAAGCCGAGCTTCTTGTTCTGGATGTAATGCAATTGCCGGAAAACGACGATGGTGCCGATGATCATCACCGCCGAAACGGCGAACTGGAATACGACCAGGCCGCGTCGCAGCCGGCCCCTGCCGGAGCCGCTCCCTGCATTCCCGCGCAAGATGAAAGCGGGGCGATAAGCCGAGAGCAGGAAGGCGGGATATGCCCCGGCCATGATCGTAACCAACAGCGTCATTACTATGACCGCAGCAACTGCCAAAGGATTTAACAAAGCCCCCACGGCCAACTCCTTTGCTGTCAAACTGTTGAAAAGCGGCAGCACGAAAACCATCAGCAGGCAGGCAATAGCCAAGGCCATCAGGCATAGAACCAGTGATTCGGTCAGGAATTGCTTGACCAGGTCCAGGCGGAACGAGCCCAGGACCTTGCGCAATCCCACTTCCTTGGCGCGGGAGATGGAGCGGGCAGTGGAAAGGTTGATGAAATTGATGATCGCCAGGATCAGGATGAAGAGGGAAACGGCCGAGAAAAGGTAGATATACTTGATATCGCTGTTGGGTTCGAATTCGCCGGCGTTATAATTTGAATGGAGGTGGATGGCCGCCAGCGGCTGTAGGGAGTAATCCAGCTTCATTTTGGCCTTGGTCATGAAATCTTCCAAAGCAATCCCCATGAATTGCTTGATCTCCGGGGCCAGGTGGGTCGCGAACAGCAGCGGCAACTTGGTTTCCAGGTCGGAGGCCGAGGCCCCCGGACGCAGTAGCAGATAGGTCTGGAAATTGAATCCCATCCAGGAACTCATGGATGGATCACTGGCCATATTTAGGGTGGAAAAAGAAACAATGAAGTCGAAGTGAAAGTGAGATGTTCGGGGAATGTCGGCGAAAACGCCGCTGACCTGCCAATCCTCTTTGTCATCGATGCGCAGGGTTTTGCCGACTGGATCGGCCATGCCGAAATATTTTTCGGCCGTTGTTTGGCTGAGCACGACGGTCCGCGGCGCCGTCAGTACAGCCTTGCGATCCCCTTTGAGCAGCGGCACCGAGAAAACGTCAAAAAAAGAAGGGTCGCTGTAGATTACCTTCTTTTCCCGGAAGACGGTCACCCCTACTTTGACCTTGGCACTGCCTTCTTCACGAAAGCGCACCGCATTTTCGACCTCGGGAAATTCCTCAATCATGGTCCTGGCCACCAGGGCGCCGGCACCTACAATATTGATCTCCGTGCCCTCGCGAACCATGCGCGTGGTGATGCGGAAAATGCGTTCGGATTTGTCGTTGTAGCGGTCATAACTCAATTCGTCCTGGATATACAGGAATGCCAGCAGGCAGGCGGCAAGACCGATGGCCAGGCCCGAGAGGGTGATCAGGGTATAACCTTTGCTGCGCGACAAATTTCTGAAAGCCACCTTGAAATAGTTTTTGAACATGGTTCACCTCATCTTGATTTCATTCTTGTGCTCTAGTAGTTTCCCGTCTCCGGTTCCAATTATTCATAGCGCAGGCTGTCCACCGGGTTGGCGCGGGCCGCCTTTATGGATTGATAGCCCACGGTAAGCAGGGCAATGACCAGGGTGGAAAGGCCGGAAAACAAGAAAATGCCGATCCCGATTGTGATATGGTAGGCAAAAGCCTGGAGCCAGTGGTTGAGGAAATAATAAGCCAGCGGCCAGGCGATGATATTGGCGATCAGGACCCATTTGCTGAATTCATTGGAAAGGAGAAAAGTAATTCTGAAGATCGACGCCCCGAGCACCTTGCGGATCCCGACCTCTTTGGTCCGTTTTTCGGTCATGTAGGCGGCAAGCCCGAACAAGCCGAGGCAGGAAATGAAGATGGCGAGTATGGCAAACGAGGTGAAAATTTTGTTGAGCCGTTCTTCCGACTGGTACATCCGCCCGAAAGATTCGTCAAGAAAAAAGGAATCAAAAGCAATATTAGGGAACAGCCGCTGCCACTTTTCCTTCAGTTTGAAAATGATTTCCTGAGTATTTTGGGAAGAGATTCTGACGGAAACAAGTCTGAAGTTTTCCGGGGAGTTGGAGATTACAATTGGTTCGATTTTTTTATGCAAGGATAGGGTATGGAAATCTTTGACAATCCCCACAATTCTTTTGGGAATCGTAGTCGGCTGTCCATTGGTATCGCGACCCGGTCGGGAGATGTTCTTTCCTATCGGATCTTCCCAACCCAACTGCGCCGCTGCGGTTTCATTGATTAGTATGGCCCCGGCGGCATCCGTTTTCATGTGACGCGAAAAATTCCGGCCTTTAATTATTTTCATATCCATGGTCAACAGAAATTGATCATCGATTTCCATACTCTGCATGAGCAGCGCTTCTTTTTCCGTGCGCCCTTCCGGAATGAAATTGAACATACTGAAGCCCGTGCCAGGCACTTCGGTGGACAAGCCGGCATTGGCAATCCCCGGAATGGAAGCTATTTCTTGCCTGACCGTAGCGGGGGAAATGTTCCCATCTTGCGGAAGTGAAAGCACCAGCACTTGTTCTTTGTTGAATCCCAGGTGCTTGTTGCTGAAGAAGCGCAATTGTTCAAAGATAGTGAGAGTGCCGATAACCAGGGCGATGGATATGGTGAACTGACCGACAACCAGAATTTTGCGGAACAGGGAATTGGCCGCGCCGGCTTTCAGTTTGCCCTTCAGCGTTTGTACTGGATCGAATGATGAAAGGAAAAACGCCGGGTAACTTCCGGCCAGAATCCCGACCAATATGATAAAGAGAATGAGGCTCAGCACGTATAGTGGTTGCGAGAAAATTGCCGAAGAGAATTCTTGGCCGCTAATCGAGCTTAACAGGGGCAGCGCGAGCAGTGATAATAGGCAAGCGAGCAAAACTGCCAAAAAAGTGATGAAAAACGTTTCGCCCAGGAATTGCCGGATCAGGGAACCTCTTGACGCCCCCAGCGTTTTCTTCAAACCGACTTCCAGGGCGCGATTGGCGAAACGGGCGGTGGCCAGATTGATGAAATTGATGCAGGCGATGAATAGAATAAAAAGAGCGATCCCGGAAAAAAGATAGACGGTTTTGATGTCGCCGACATTGGCGGGATCGAAATCGAAATTTGAATGGAGATGGATATGAGTCAACGGTTGCAGGTAAAACATCAGGCTGCCGCCGATGCTTTTAAGGTTCTTGCCAATGTTTTCATAGACCAAGCGCTCCATTTTGGCTGTGAATGACTTCAAATCAGTTCCGGGCGCTAGAAGGACATATGTGATAAGACCGATCCTGCCCCACATTTCGGCTTCCTGCTTGTTTTCTGAAATCCAGGTGGCGAATGAGTGAAGGATATTGATGTTGATGTGGGAATTGGAGGGCAAATTTTTTATTACGCCAGTTATTGCGTATTCGTGACCGTCACCGAATTTCAGGAATTTGCCCAATGGGTTTTCCGCTCCGAAATAGCGCTGCGCCGTTTTCTCGGTTATGACGGCAGAGTAAGCGGCGGCCAATGCCGATTTTGCATCGCCGTGGATCATGGGCAATGAAAAGACATCGAAGATCGAATTGTCAGCAAAATAAACCCCATCTTCACGAAATTCCCTTTCACCGTATTTCACGGTGGTGCGCCCAACTGACATTATCCTGAAGGCGCTCTCTACCTCCGGAAACGATTGACGCAAGGCCGGGGCCACAGGCGCGCTGGTCAAAGGCGTTATCCGGGTTTTGTTGTTCAGCGTCAGATCATGATACAGGCGATAGATCCTGTCTGCCTTGTTGTTGAAGCGGTCGAAGCTGAGCTCGTTTTGCACCCAGACCATGATCAGGATGCAGCCGGCAATGCCCACGGCCAGGCCGAAAATATTGATGAAGGAATAGCCTTTGTGGTGGACGATATTGCGCCAGGCGGTCTTAAAATAATTATTGAACATGGTCCACCTCAAGTCATTCATACCTCAGGCTGTCGACCGGGTTGGCCCGGGCGGCGCGGATGGCCTGGTAGCTCACCGTTAACAGGGCGATACACAGCGTCAGCAATCCCGCCGGCAAGAAAAACCAGATATCCATGGAAACCCGGTAGGCAAAGCTCTGCAGCCAGCTGCGCATGGCAAAATAGGCCAGCGGCCAGGCAATGAGATTGGCGAGCAGCACCAGCCACAAGAATTCCCTGACCAGGATGCCGACAATCTTGGCAATGGAAGCCCCGAAAACCTTGCGCACGCCGATCTCCTTGGTCCTTTTGGCGGCGGCGAAAGAAGCCAGTCCGAAAAGTCCCAGGCAGGCAATGATGATGGCCAGAATGCTGAAGGTGCCGAACATGTCCATCATGCGCTTTTCGTTCTGGTAAAGAGCATTCAATTGCTCATCCAAAAAATCGAAACGAAAGGGAAATCCCGGGTTGTATCGTTCCCAAACAGTGCGGATATGGTCAATGGCGCGCTGGGGATTCCCGGGAAAAATCCGGATGGATACCGTGTTCACCTGCTTGGGAACGATATAGGTGACCATGGCCGGTATTTTGTTGTGCAGTGATTCGTAATTGAAGTCCGCCACCACGCCGATGATCTGCGCCGGCGGGCGGCCGGAAACACTCATGGTTTTGCCGATGGCTTCGCGGGGATGATCCCAGCCCAGTTGGCGGACCGCGGTTTCATTGAGAATGAGGGCTGCGTCGGCGTCGGTGGGATGGGCTTGGGAAAAATCACGCCCGGCCACGATCGGAATACCGTAGGTCTTGAAAAAATCGAAATCGACCCGGTTGTGCGGCATGGGGAAATCGTTGCGGAGCTTCCGGCCCCCGACCTCGATGCTGAACCCGGGGGCATCGAGCAAGCGGTGGGAGGGGGCGCGCTTGGACAAAGTGGCTGCTTTGACATGGGGGTTTTTGATTATGCTTTCCTTGGCGTCACGCCAATTTTTCAGGATGGTCCCGTCAGCGGGCAGCAGCAGGATGTTTTCACGGTCAAAACCGATATCGGCGTTGCGGAAAAAGCGTATCTGGCCCATGGTTACGCCGACACTGATGATCAGGATCGTCGCGATGGCAAACTGGAAGATCACCAGGGATTTGCGCAACCTGGCCCCGCCGCTGCCGCGGGTCAGCTCACCGCGCAGAATAGTGGCCGGCTTGAAGGAACTGAGATAGAGCGCCGGATAGATGCCTGAGCAGAGGGCGGCGAAAATGAGGATCGCGACCAGCAGCAAGAGTGATTGCGGTTCCAACAGGGGGCGGAAACTCAGATCACAGTTGAACAAGCCGCTGAAAAACGGCAGAAAGATCCATACCAAGACCAAGGCCAGCAGCAAGGCAAGGAATGTGATCAGCAGCGATTCGCACAGGAACTGGACGGCCAGCATGCCGCGGTGACCGCCCACTACTTTTCTTAATCCCACTTCGCGGGCTCTTCTGGAAGCTCTGGCCGTGGCCAGGTTGGTGAAATTAATGCAGGCCAGAAGCAGGATAAAAAAAGCGATCACCATGAAGAAAGTGACATAGGTCCGGTCCCCGTTCGGTTCCAGTTCCTTGGCTGTGTGCGCGTCCAGATGGATGTCGGTGACCCGGCGCAGCAGGAGCTTGACTCTAGTGCTCGAGCGCACCGGATTACCCGTCTCGTCCGGCCTGGGCGGCACGGCCCGGTCAAGGGCTGCCGGCAACCTTTCGGACAGAACCTTGGGATTCACAGCGGTGGCCAAACGAAGGTAGACCTGGGTGACATTATCGCTCAAATTGCCGGTGCCGTAAAAATAGTCTCCTCCCCAGGGTAGGTTTTTGGTAAGCAGCAGAGAGCCGATGAAGTCGAAATGAACGTGGGAATTTTCCGGTGTATCTTTCATTACCGCCGCGATTTTAAGGAGCTGGATTCCCAAAATCGGTAGATCGACCTTGAGTATTTTTCCCAGCGGATCATCCGTTCCGAAATATTTCCCGGCCATGGATTCGGAAATGACCAGGTTGTTCGGGTCCTGCAATGCAGTTTGGGGATTTCCTTTCACCAAAGGCAGGGTGAAGATTTCGAAAATGGCCGGCTCGGAAAGGAAAAATCGTTTTTCGTTGAATTTCCTGTCGCCGTACACCACCAGCGATTCCCCGACCGACTCCAATTGCAGGACTTTAACGATTCGCTCCATTTCGGGAAATTCCTTCTCCAAAAAGGGGACAAAACCTGGAGCCAGGGTGCCAAAACTTTGCCGCAAAGAACCATCGGCGTTCAGAAACTGGGGTTCGATGCGGAAAATACGATCTTTGAATTCATGGTATTGGTCATAGCTCATTTCGTGTCGGACAAAGACCATGATAAGCAGGCAGCAGGCGATGCCCACGGCCAGGCCGAAGATGTTGATGAACGAAAATCCTTTTTGGCGGACGATGTTGCGCCAGGCGATCTTCAGATAATTTTTAAGCATGGGTCACCTCGGATTATTCATACCTCAAGCTGTCCACCGGGTTGGCGCTGGCGGCGCGGAGGGCCTGGAAGATGACGGTCAACTGGGCAACGAGCAGGGCCGCCACGCCGGCGGCGGCGAAAATCCACATTGAAAGGGAGGTCCTGTAGGCGTAACTCTTCAATAGTTTGTTCATGAGATAATAAGCCAGGGGCCAGGCAATCACGTTGGCAATGACAAGCAGGGACAAGAAATCCCTGGAGATCATGGCGATGATGCTGCGTACGGATGCCCCGAGCACCTTGCGGATCCCGATCTCCCTCGTACGCTGTTCGGCGATGAAGGAAGCCATGCCGAAAAGCCCGAGACAGGAAATGAAGATGGCCAGGATGGCGAAATACCTGTAGATGCTCCCGCTCCTGCGGTCCTCGGCATACTGCCGATTGAATTCTTCATCGAGAAACGAGTATTCAAAAAGGCTGTTCGGTGCGAATTCGGTCGCTTTCCGCTTCAGATAGGAAATGGTCGCGGGCACGTTGCGGGGCTTGATTTTCACGAAAATGTATTCATAAGAACCATGGCGCTGAGACAGTGTAAATACCAGGGGGCCGATCGGGCTGTGGAGCGATCTGGAGTTGAAGTTCTTGACGATGCCGATGATGCGCCCCTTATCTTCCCAGACGGAAAACATTTTACCGATCGGTGCTGCGAGGCCTGTCATCCGGAGAGCTTCTTCGTTGAGGACGTAGTTCTCCTGATCCGTGGGAAATTTTTTGGCAAAGCTCCTTCCCTGGATCATGTGCATGCCCAGGGTTTCAAAATAGTCGTAATCGACGGAAGCGTCCGTCATGGTGAGATAATTTTCAGGCCCCCTGCCTTCCCAGAACACGGGATTCATGTGGTCGATGTTCAACGGAAGCCTACGGGCAGCGGAAACGTTGACAATGTTCGAATTCCGCTGGATCTCGTTCTTGAACGACGGGTAGTTCGGCCGCATCTCCCGGCTCATGGAAATGGACAGTACATGGTCCCGGTTCATGCCGATGTCCTTTTTTCTGATGAAGTCGAGCTGTTTGCTCATGACGATGGTCCCGATGATCAGGATGATGGCTGCGCTGAATTGGCTGACGACCAGCATCTTTCTCAGGACGCAGCCGTCGGCAGCCGCTGAAGATTTTCCCTTGCTGAGTACAGTGACGGGCTTGAAGGACGAGAGGAGGAAAGCCGGGTAACTTCCGGATAGGAGTCCTGAAAAGATGACGATGGCAACAAGGAGGAGCGCAATGGAACCGTCGCCGGCGATGTCCAGGGTCAGCTGCTTTTCCGCGAGAAGGTTGAATGACGGCAGAAACAGATAGACCAGGCACACCGCTGCCAGAAGCGCGAGGGTCGACGACAGGATCGCTTCACCGAGGAACTGCTTGATAATATCGGCTCTTGCCGCGCCCACGACCTTTCTCATCCCGATTTCCCCGGCCCGGGTATTGGCCCTAGCCGTGGCCAGGTTGATGAAATTGATGCAGGCGATGACCAGAATGGCGAGGGCGATCACCAGGAAGATATAGACGTAGACGATCGGGTCCGTTCCGTTCAAGGCGTACAGGTGGACTTTGGCGAGGGGTTGAATATGGAGAGGGACCTTCTGCTTCGTTCGCTTGTCGTGTTCGTTGATGAATCCGGATATTTTTTTCCTGAACTCGCCTATGTCGGCATTCCGCTGCAGCAGCACGTAGGTGCTGGCCTCATAAGACCAGCTTGTCTCGCCGCGCTCACCCAGGAGTTTCGTGGAGCTCAAAAATTCGAACCGCAAATGGGAATTCGCCGGGATGTCCTTCATGATGCCGGTGACAATCAGTTCTGTCGTGTTGTTGACCCTGAGAGATTTTCCGATCGGGTCCCGGGCGCCGAAGTATTTTCTTGCCGCGCGCTCGGTCAGAACGATCGAATCTCTTGCGGCGAAAACCGTTTCGGGTGTTCCTTTCAGAAGGGGAAAGGTGAAGATTTTCAAAAAATCGTCGTCCACCAGCCCGCCCTGTTCGTTGAACGCCGTTTCCCCGTTCCTCACCAAGACATCCCATTGCCAGTACCTCGCGATCTTACGGACCTCGGGATATTGCTGCTTGAACGTTTTGGCCAGGGCCAGGGGATTGGCGTAGTATTTCGTCCCCTCAAGCTCGGGAACCGTTAAGTAGATGGCGCTGTAGTTTTCGTGGAACTTGTCGAAGCTGAGTTCATCCCGGATCCAGAGGAGGATGAGCAGGCAGGCGGCCATGCCGATCGCCAGGCCGGCGATATTGATGAAGGAATACCCTTTATGGCGACGGATGCCGCGCCAGGCCGATTTCAGGTGGTTTCTGATCATTCAAGCCTCCTTTCTCTATTCATACCTCAGGCTGTCGACCGGGTTGGCGCTGGCGGCACGGGCGGCTTGGAAACCGACCGTCATGATGGCTATCAGCAAGGCCAGGAATCCCGACAATATAAATATGCCGATCCCTATCGTGGCGCGAAAGGCGAAATTCTGCAGCCATTGCTTCATGGCCCAATACGTCAGGGGCCAGGCAAACAAATTGGCCACCAGGACCCAGAAGGCGAACTTGCGGGTCAGCAGCAGCACCAGATTGACGACCGAAGCACCGAGCGTCTTGCGAATGCCGATCTCCTTGGTCCGCTGCTCGATGTTGAATGAAGCCAGGGCGAACAGGCCCAGGCAGGAAATGAGCAGGCATAATCCTGAAAAGGTGGCCGCCAGTTTTTGCTGTTTTTGATCCTGCTCGTAGAAGCGGGCCAGGCGCTGATCGAGAAAAGAATAAGCGAAGGGATAGCCGGGGGCGAAAGCCGTCCATTTGGAGCGCAGCACCTCCAGTGATTCCTGAACGCGGCCGCCGCGCAGGCGCACGTTAAGATATGGCGGCGTCTCCAGGGGCTGAACGATATATGTCGGCCGGACGTCGCGGTGCAGCGAGCGGTAATGGAAATTGCGCGCCACGCCGATCACGGTTCCATACTGGCAGCGCTTGCCTATCGGGTCTTCCCAGCCCAGGGCCCTGACCAGGTTTTCGCTGACGATGAACTCCATGGTGCCGTCCTGCAAGTCTTGTTTGTTCGGCAGCCGGGAAAAATTGCGGCCGGCGACAATGCTGATTCCCATGGTCGCAAAATAGTCCTTGTCGGCCTGCAGGGAACCGAAGGCGTGGCCCTGCATCTCGCCGCTGTTGCTCTCCCACTTGAACGCATAACCTGTGAATCCGCTCCCCGGCACGGAATCGGAAAACGAAGCCGCGGCCACGCCGGGCAGGCGCAGGATCTCATTTTTGTAAACAGCGCTGCGCTTGCGCAAATCGGCATCCGTGACGTTGACCAGGATCACGGGATCCTTGGTAAAGCCCAGGTCTTTGCTCTTGATGAAGTCAAGTTGGCGGTTCATCAGCAAGGTCAGGGCAATGGCGCCTATGGCGATAACGAATTGTACCACCAGCAGCGACTGGCGCAGGAGCCGTCCGGCTGCTTGGCCGCCCGACCTGGTTTTCAATGTCTTCAGCGGCGAGATCCGCGCCAGATAAAAAGCCGGATAAAGGCCGGCCAGCAGGCTGACCGTGATCCAGATGGCCAGCAAGCCCAGCAGCAATAAGGGGTTGGCCAAGAGATTCACTGTGAGATTTTTCCCGATCACCTGGTTCAGCGGGGTCAGGGATAGAATGCCCTGTGCCAAAACGATTCCGGCCAGCAAAGCCAAAAAGACGAAAAACAGCGACTCGCCCAAAAGATGAACCACCAGTTGCCCATGGCTCGAGCCGATGATTTTTCTGACACCGATCTCCTTGGCCCGCTTGCCGGCCCGGGAGGTGGTCAGGTTGACGTAGTTCACGCCGGCCAAGAAAAGGATCAGCAGGACGATGCCGCAGAACCAAAGCATAAAGCGAGAATTGGCTTCAGCTTGCTGGGCATCGATGCTGGATCGCAGGTGGATCGCGGTCAGGGGCTCGACCAGCGACCGGTAATGGATGCCGTCGGTGGCTGCCTGGTATTTATCGTAGAACTGCCGGCCCTTGCGGTCGAAATCGGCTGCTGTGAATCCCGGGGCAAATAGGAAATACACTTCATCGCCCATGCCCCCGGACAGCTTCGACGGTTGAAAAAGCTCCGCCTGGTTGAGGCCCTTGAACTGGGTGGAGTAGGAAAGCAGGGCGGAGAACTGCAGCTGGCTGTTCGCGGACGGATCAGCGATCACGCCCGTGACTTCGAACGGGTCCTGGTTTTCAATTCCCAATACCTCTCCCAGCGGGTTTCTATCACCAAATATTTTCCTGGCCAAAGAATGGGTGAGCACCATGGTGTTGTCCCGGCTTAAAGCGCCCCTTGGATCCCCATAAACAAAAGCATGGGAGAATATATTGAAGATGTTCGGGTCCGCCCATAGAAAATTTTCCTCGGAGAAGGCGCGGTCTTTTTGCCTGACCAGTGTTTCGCCCAGGTAGCCGATACGGACGAAGGATTCGATCTCGGGGATGAAATCCTTAAGCAGCGGCCCGGCGCCCGGGTTGCAACCGCTCTGGATGCTGGTCACGCCGCCGATGGTCATCTCCACGCCGTAGCGGAAAATGCGCTCGTGGTTGGCGTGGTGGCGGTCGTAGCCCAGTTCACTCTGTACGAACAGCAGGCCGATTAGGCAGCAGGCGATCCCCAACCCCAGGCCGAAGATATTGATCAGTGAATGGAATTTATCCCGTCCCAGGCCCCTGAACGTTTGTTTGAACAAATTTTTAATCATCCAGGCACTCCTTATTCATTTCTCAGACTGTCCACCGGATTGGCCTGGGCGGCGCGAATCGATTGGAAGCTCACGGTCAAAAGGGCGATGCCCAGCGCCAGCGCCCCGGAGAGCAGGAACAGATCGAGGCCCAGGGACGTGCGGTAAGCGAAAGCCCGCAGCCAGTGGTTCATGAAGTAATAGGCCAGTGGCCAGGCAATGAGATTAGCCAGCAGCACCAGCTTGAGGAACTCATTGGAGAGCAGGCGGCTGAGGCTCAACACCGAGGCCCCGAGTACCTTGCGGATGCCGATCTCCTTGGTGCGCTGCTGGGTGGCGAAGGTGGCCAGGCCGAGCAGTCCCAGGCAGGCGATGGCGATGGCCAGCAGGGAGAACGCCGTGAGCAGCCGGGCCGTGTTCCGTTCGGAATTGTAGATCGCGGCAAAGCGCTCGTCGAAGAATTCGTATTCGAATGCCTGTCCCTTGGAGAGGCGCCGCCAGGTGCTTTCAATGGAGCTCAACAGGGCCGGGATGGCGGTCGTGCGAAAGCGCACCGAGACCGTTTTGCCGAATCCGTCGGGGCCCATCCAGTGGAAGGCCAGCGGACGGATCTCCTCGTGCAGGGACTGGAAATGGAAATCCTTTATCACGCCCAGGATGGTGATCTTGGTTTGCTTGCCCGACTGGTCGATCATCTGGACGATCTCCCTGCCGACCGGGTCGGTCAGGCCCATGACTTTCACGGCAGCCTCGTTGAGCACCACGCCCTGGAGGTCGCTCTGGCGGTCCTTCTCGAAGAAGCGGCCCGATGCCATCTGGATGTCGTATGTGCGCAGAAAGCCTTCGTCGGCATACATCGTCCAGAATAGATGTTGGCCCACGCCGCTGACTCCGGGCACTGTGTAGACGTTGTCGCCGAAGGTCGGGTCGCCCATCAGGCCCGCCGAAGTACTGACGGCCACGATGTCGGGATTGGCAAGCAACTCCTGCTTGAAGGTCCGGACTTGCTTGCCCAGGTCATCGGTCTTTTTGACGACCAGCACCTGTTCCTTGTTGAAACCCAGCTTTTTGTTCTGCATGTAATGCAATTGACGGTTGATGACCAGCGTGCCGATGATCAGGGCGATCGACAGGGTGAACTGGAAGACCACCAGCAGGCTGCGCACGAATGATTTCCCCTTGATCCCCCCCAGTTGTCCTTTCAGCACCTGTGCCGGCCGGAAAGAAGAAAGATAAAATGCCGGGTAGGCTCCGGCCACCAGGCCGCTCAGGACAAGCAACGCCAGCAGGATCGGCAACAGCCAGGGGTTGCCCTGGACCGTGATTTCCGCATTGGCGCCAGCCAGCCGGTTGAAGAAAGGACGCAACAGGATGGCCAGGAGCAGGGCCAGGAGGATGGCCAGGAAGCTGGTCAGGGACGATTCGAAAAGGAACTGCCTGATCAACTGGCCGCGACCCGAGCCGATGGCCTTGCGGATGCCGATCTCGCGGGCCCGGGTGGCGGCACGGGCGGTGGTCAGGTTGATGAAATTGACGCAGGCCAGCAAAAATACGCCGAAAGCGACCAGGGAAAAAAGGTACACGGTTGAAATGTCGCCGTTGGCTTCGATTTCATACTCGAAATGCGAACGCAAGTGGATATCTGTAAGCGCCTGCAGGAAATAGCTGTATTTGGCACCGCTCTTCAGTAGTTGGTCCCAACTGACGCCGAACATCATCTGAAATTGCGGGCCGGCATGGAGGCGAACGAGTTCCTGGAGTTTGTCCTCAACGGCCTTTGCCGAGGCGCCCGGGCGCAGCACCAGATAGGTATAAAAGCTATTGCCGATCCAGGACGTGCTGCGGCTGTTTTCAAATACGGCCAGCGAGCCGAGAAAGTCGTAATGAAAATGGGATTGGCGCGGCACATCGGGTACCACGCCGGTGACCACGAGGTCGCGGCGGTTGTCGGTATTAATGGTCTTGCCGATGGGGTCCTCGGAACCAAAATATTTTTTGGCCATGGAGCGGGTCAGCACCACACTGTTTACTTGGCTCAGGGCTGTGCGTGGATCGCCCTTGATGAATGGTGCGCTGAAAACATCGAAAAAAGTAGGGTCGGCCCAGTAAAAGCGCTCTTCGCTGAAAATTTTGTCCTTATAGCGCACGACCGGGGCGCCGCGGCTGCCACCGACAAAACGGGTGACGGTCTCCACTTCGGGTATTTCCCGTTTCATGGTTTCGGCCAGGGGTGCGCACGATACCGGACCCATGAAGGTCTTGCTGTTCAAGGAACCGATTATGCCCACGCGATAGATGTGTTCGGCTTTGGCATGATAACGGTCGAACCCGAGCTGGTCGATGGTGAAGAGCGTGATCAGGATGCAGCAGGCCAGCCCGGCCGCGAAGCCGAAAATGGTGATGAACGAGAGTCCTTTGTGCAGGCGCATGTTGCGCAATGCCGCTTTCAGATAATTTTTAAACATGCATTACCCCTAAAATTGTGATCAAATCGTAAAAATGAAGGCCACGGTCAATAAAAAAATAATGGCCTGGGAAATGAAAAGCTTGGCTTTTTCCCGGCGCAGCCGCCGGCGGATCTCCCCGGCCACTTCGCTAAGTTCTACCGTTGGATTCAATGCCATATGATTGCTCATTTCCTCCTCCTTCTTTTTTTGATCTGCAGGTTTCCTTTTTCCGCTCAGACATGAAATTTCTGGTTGAAATTCTCGGTGACGATATGGCCGTCGAACAGGTGCACTACACGCTGGGCAAATTCGGAATAAGCGGGGGAATGGGTGACCATGACGATGGTTGTCCCTTCGCTGTGCAGCTGCGAAAGCAGGTTCATCACTTCATCGCCATTGGCCGAATCCAGGTTGCCGGTGGGTTCGTCGGCAAGGATCAGTTTCGGCCGGGCCACCAGGGCCCGGGCCACGGCCACGCGCTGCTGTTGGCCGCCGGACAACTGCTGGGGGAAGTGGTTCTTGCGCGGGATCAGCTGCATGCGTTCCATGACATCGAGCACTTTTTTCTTGCGTTCGCCGCTTCCGACCTTCAGGTAGAGCAGGGGCAGTTCGATGTTTTCAAAAACGGTCAATTCGTCGATGAGGTTGAAACTCTGGAAAACGAAGCCGATGTTGGCCTTGCGCAGTTGGGCGCGCTGCCGTTCCGAGAATTTGGAAACCTCGTGGCCCACGAAGTGATATTCCCCTTCGCTGGGGTTATCGAGCAGGCCGAGGATGTTGAGCAGGGTCGATTTGCCGCAGCCGGAGGGGCCCATGATGGCTACAAACTCACCCTCCTTGACCGTCAGGTTGATCTGGTTGAGAGCTGAAGTCTCGACCTCTTCGGTGGTGTAGATTTTTTTCAGGTTCTTGGTTTGGATCATTTTTATTCTCCTTGTTTATTTTGCATGGTTTATTTGAAAATCAGGCGTTCGTTGTCGCCGAAGTTATCATAGCTGGAGGTGACCACCCGCTCGCCGGGGCGCAGGCCGCCCAGCACTTCGAACACATCGGGATTTTGCCGGCCCAGGCGGATCTCCCTCTTGAGAGCGGTTTTGCCGTCCGGCTCTAGTACGAAGACCCAGTTGCCGCCGGTTTTTTGAAAGAAGCCGCCGCGAGGCAGCAGCAGCGCTTCGGCGACATCGCTTAGCTCCAGGCGGATGTGCAGGGTCTGGCCGCGACGGATGCCCGGGGCCGGAGGACCGGAAAACTCAAGGTCAACCGTAAACTTCCCGTCCCTGACTTCCGGATAGACGCGGCTGACCACCATGCGGTAGGTGTTGCCGGAAAGTTCGAATTGCCCGGGTTTGCCCTTCTGGATGCGGTCGATGTAGAATTCGTCAATTCCGGCCCGGGCCTTGAAGCCTTCCGGAGCATCGATTTGTCCCAGCCGTTCGCCCGGTGACTTTGATTGCCCGGGTTCCGCCTGCAGGGAGGTCAAGGTGCCTGTGATCGGGGCGCGAAGGGTCAGGTTGTCCAGTTTGCCTTTGGCTACCCTGAGATTTTGCTCCATGCGCTTGACAGCATCATCGAGCTGAACGATCTGCTGTTGGCGGAAGTTCAATTCTTTTTCCTTGGATTCGACCGCTAGCCGGAGTTTGTTTTTAAACAGTTCGTATTCGCCACCCGTATCTTCGAAATCATGGCGGGAAATCAACTTCTCTTCATAAAGGGATTGGTAGCTCTCATACTTGCGTTGCTGCTTTTGCACCTGAAACTCAAGATCGGCCAGATCGCGTTCCAGGGCCAAACGGGTTTGCTCAAAAAGCAGTCGGGTATTACGCAGGTTGTTGATCTGCTGGAACAGTTCGGCTTCGCGGTACATGATATCCATCAACAGTGACGTATTGGAAAGCTTTAGAATTTTGTCACCCTTCTCTACCAGCGTACCTGCCTCGATATAGACTTTTTCGACCAAGCCGCCTTCTTCGACATCCAGAAATATCGTTTGCATAGGCAGTACTTCGCCCATGACCGGGATGAACTCCTGGAAAGGGCCGCGCTGGACAGTGGAAACCGTCAATTTTTCACTTTCGACGTTGAGGGTCGAGCGGCTGCTTTGGAACAGCAGCAGATTGGCGACCAGCAGCACAAAAAATCCGGCCAGGGAATAGGTGATGATCCGTCGGGCCGGCCATTTCTTCTTTTTAATGATTTGATCCATGCTCATTGGGGCACCTCAGAATATATTGAAGCAACTATGATGCCAAATTATCCGCAATGGGCGGCGGCGACAAGAAAAATGCTCCGGGACTTAACAAATGCAATCCCCAGCCTTGATACTCAATGGATTTTCTGCAAAAGAGAATGCCTGCGATGTCCGCTGGCGGAACAACACCTGTCCGTTTCCGGACATAGGGACAAAGTGATTTATCGCGAAAAGAATCATTTCTTGGCTTACCGGGAACTTTTTTGGTTTAAAAGCCCCTACTTGACAATAAAAACTGTTACTGTTTTTTATTCATAGCGCAAACTTTCAATTGGATTCGCTGTTGCCACTTTCACGGCTTGATAACTCACTGTCAGCATGGCAATCAATAATGCAAAAAGGCCGGACAGTAGAAACGGCCATATCGTCATATCAATCCTGTAGGCAAAATTTTGCAGCCATTTGTTAATGGCATAGAATGCAACGGGCCAGGCGACGATATTGGCAATGATTACCCATCTGCTGAAATCTTTTGCAAACAAAATTAAAATTTGCAGGATGGATGCACCGAGCACTTTGCGAACGCCGATTTCTTTTGTTCGGCTTTTCATCATGATCAGTCCCAGGCCAAAAAGTCCCATGCAGGCAATAAAAATTGCCAGGATAGTAAAATATCCCATTAATTGGAAAGTTTTTCTGTCAGTTTGATAGAGTGACTCAAGCTTACTATCCAAAAAATGAAATTCAAATACTCCATCCGGATAAAATCTGTTGCAGATGGCTTCAAGTTTATTGATTGTGTTTTGGGCGTTTGATAGATTGACTTTAACCATAAGCTGGTAACATTGCTCGTAAGAAATAACAAACACCGTGGGGCGTATGGTCTCATAAAGCGATTCGAAGTGAAAATCATTGACAACACCAATGACTTTTCTATTCGATTTGGGCCAACTGCAAGCAAGCGACTGCCCAATTGGACTTCCCTCTAATTCCAGCTTTTGCACGGCAGCTTCATTCAGAACGATGACGTCATCGGCATCGGTTTTGAATTTACTTGAGAAAAGGCGACCTTGCGAGGCTTCTATGTCCAGTGTTTCAAAATAGTCGAAATGAACGTGAACAAACGGCAATGTGACCGGTTTGGTTTGTCCTGCCGGTAACAATGTTCCAAGGTTATTAAGCGAATCAGAAGGAACGCGTGAGGCCATGGAAACACTTTTCACTACGCTCTCTTTAAGGAGGGCCTGTTTCAAGGCATTATATTTTTCAACATCATCAGCAGGGTGATTAACTTCTGCCAATAAGGTATATTCCTTGTCAAACCCTAATTTTTTATTTTGCAGGAAATGGATTTGATCGAACATAAAAAGGGCGCTGCATGTTAGGATAATGACAATGGTAAATTGAACCCCGACCAGTAATTTCCTGAAATTAAATTTGGATTTACCAGTGGTTGCTCCTGTTTTCAGCGTTTTTGCCGGCTGGAATTTGGTGAGATAAAAAGCGGGATAGGATCCTGCCAGAAAACCCGTGATGATTAGTATGGCAAGAATTTCCAAAATTATGTCGATTTGAATCAGGGATTTAAATGATAGTATTTTCCCTGAGAGTGTATTGAAAACCGGTAAACATATTGCAACAAAAACAAGTGCCAGGATCAAGGCTATGATCAATACTACGAATGATTCGCCGATAAATTGCATGGCAAGATTATTGCGTGATGCTCCCGCCACTTTTCTGATGGCGATCTCTTTTACCCGTGTCGTGGCGTTGGCGGTTAATAGATTGACATAGTTAAAGCAGGCAATCAGTAAAATGAGAAAGCCGATGGCCGAGAAAATCAGCACGTAGGTGATACTGTTTTGCGGCTGAATGTCACCCTCAAGATGAGAGGAGTAGAGGTGAATATCCTTCAGGTTTTGTATGGAATATTTAACGGCCGGACTGTCCGGTCCCGAATTCTCGTGTTTGGCAATCAGTTCGCTGCACTTTTTTTCAAAGGCCGGTTGGGAGAAGCGGTCTTGCATGAGAAAATAAACCAGGAAATTCTGCCATCCCCAATTGTTCATTGATTCGGAACCGAACAGCGTTTCGGCGTCGGTCAGGCTTGCGATCAGTTCATAACGGAAATGGGATTTTTGCGGCATGTCTTCCATTACCCCGGTAATAGTGACGTTCAACTCATTATCCAGTTTGATGACCTGACCGATTGGATTTTCATTGCCAAAATATTTGCGGGCGAGATTTTCAGAAATGACTACGGTGAATGGCTGTTGCAGGGCTTTTTCAGGATTGCCCCGCTTGAATTTAAAAGAGAAGATACGAAACAAACTGGCATCAGCAAAGGCGAATGACTGTTCTTTTTCTAAATATTTTTTATCTTTATACCGGACAATGGTTTTCCCTTGTACGAGAATTCGCGCACTGTCTTTGATTTCCGGAAGATTGTCGGTCAGCAATTTTGCCGTTTGCGGCGAATTATAGGGATGCTGAGGCTGGCACAACCGGTAAATATTGGCCGCGTTTTTATTAAAGCGGTCATAGCTCAACTCGTGCTGGACATAGAGTAATAGTAAAATACAAACCGCCATTCCCATCGCTAGACCGAGTATGCTTATCAATGCATGCGACTTGTTTTTGCCAAGATTTCGGAAACCAGTTTTGAAATAGTTTTTAAACATTTTTATTGCCTCTATTATTCTTGCTTTTCCCTTGTCTCAAATTAGACGCGCCCGGATCCTTTTTGGTTGACATCAATTTTCGCTATTATTCATATTTCAAACTGTCGACCGGGTTGGCCGTTGCCGCTTTTATTGCCTGCCAACTCACTGTGAGTAATGCTATCAACAATGCGGCCAATCCCGATAATAAAAAAGGCCAAGCTGTAATGCTTATGCGGTATGGAAAATCTTGAAGCCATTTTTCTATAACAAAGTATACAATAGGCCAGGATATAAGGTTGGCGATCAATACCCACTTTATATATTCTTGAGATAACAATCCTATCAGCCCTGAAACAGAAGCGCCCAATACTTTACGAACACCAATTTCTTTTGTGCGTTGTTCAGTACTATATGAAATCAGCCCGAACAGCCCGAGGCAGGCAATAATAATGGCGACTCCGGAAAAATATGTGGATATTTTATGCAGCTCCTCATCGGATTTATACAATTTGTTATAGGTATCATCTAGAAATTCATATTCAAAAGGCATTACCCTTGATATCCCATTCCATGTTTTTTCTATATATCTGATAGTATCTGACACATTGCCACCGCTGATCCTGATACTGATCCGTCCGTTCCAGTCCGCATAGACCAATGCCGACGGCTGGACTTTTTGATGAAATGAGTTATAGTGAAAATCTTTCATTACACCAATAACTTTTGTTTTCCAATCGAGAAAATCTATTTCAGCGCCCAAAGCAGGCTCCAGCTTGAATTCTTTGACAAATGTTTCGTTGACTATGATAGAGCTGTTTCGATCACTTGAGATATCCCACGAAAAGGGCCGGCCTTCGACCATTTCGATTCCCATCGTCGGAATAAAGTCGGGATCAACGGTGGTTGCGGAATAAGGTTTTCTGACCCCGTTGATTTCATGACTCGTTCCGATTGGGAGATCTTGTCCGAGCGCGGTATTTGAGCGGGCGACTGAAATGATGTTCGGATTTTGAATCAGCTTTTGTTTGAAGACGTCATATTGTTGATTGATTTGCTGATTTTGACAAAAGTGAACGATGTTCTTTTGGTCAAATCCCAAAGATTTGTTTTTTAAATGATCGATTTGACTTGAAATCAGCATTGTGCAGATTACAAGGAAAGCGGAAATGACAAACTGGAAAACAAAAAGTGAGAACCGCAATGCATTCCTTTTTTTCCCTTTGGTTATCGCGCCTTTGATGATTGCAGCTGGTTTAAAAGAGGAGAGGATAATCGCCGGATATATGCCGGCGATCAACCCGACAATCAATACACCCGCTATGATCATTCCGATCCATGAAGGTTGTTGAAACAGATCAAATGGAATTTGTTTCTGGATGATTTCGTAAAACGGATGTTTACTTAAGGCAACGATTATGATTGCAACCGGAGCGACCAATATGCTGATGAGTATGGACTCACAAAGGAATTGTTTGATGAGTTCAAAACGATTCGATCCCACAACTTTTCGAATGCCGATCTCTTTTGCCCGTGATGTCGATTTCGCAATGGTTAAATTGATGAAATTGATTATGGCAATTATTAGGATGAATATCCCGATAAGTTGAATAAAATAGATCAATTGGCGCCTGTTATTGTTGTGAAAGGGCAAATCAGTCAGTGGAACGATACTGATTTTGGAGTGTTCTTCTCCCGGCCATAATTGTTTTTCACGTTCAAACCATATTTGTTTTAATTTGCTCTGAAATTCATTCACGTTTTGATCCCTGAGCAATACATACATCGAATAAAACCAATTCCGCCAGTCATCGACTATGTTAGGTTTCACAGCATATAATGTGGAGAAAGACGCCAAGGCATTAAAGGTAATCGTTGAATTGCTCGGCACATCTTCAACAATCGCCTTTATGGTCATGTCCATTTCAGGTTGGCTGTTTCTATCCCCAATATAGTGAATGGTTCTACCTATGGAGTTTTCTGTTCCAAATAACCTTTGTGATGAGCTTCGGGTCAACACGATGGAATAGGGTTCTTTCAGAGCCGTATCCGGGTCTCCGTGAATGACTTTAAAACTGAACAGGCTGAAAAAATCATGGTCAGTAAAAAGGACATTTTCAAATTTGACTTTTTGGCTGCCTTCATGATCAGTGATGACGAACAATGGGGATCGTCCGCCGCCGAAACCATTGTCAACTCTAATTATTTTTTCAAAGTCCGGTATTTTTTCTTTGATCAGTGGTGCCAAGGGAGCGGTGGTGTAAAAATCGCTCCCGATAGATACTTGATAAATATGATCGGATTTTTCATGGAATTTATTGTAACTTAATTCATGCCTGGCATACATCGTGATAAGCAGAAAGATCGCCATCCCCATCGCCAGGCCGCCCATATTGATAAAGGTGTAGACTTTGTTCTTTTTCAGGTTTCTGAAAGCGATTTTCAAATAATTCTTTAACATGATTTTTCTCTTTTATTCATACTTCAAACTCTCCACCGGGTTGGCCGTTGCCGCTTTTATTGCCTGAAAACTTACCGTAAGCAACGCGATTATAAGCACTAAAAAACCAGCAAGTAAAAAAGGCCAAATTGTTAAATCAATTCGATAAACAAAATTCAGCAGCCATTTATTCATGGCATACCAGGCTAGCGGCCATGCCAGGATATTGGCAAGCAAAACCCATTTGGTAAAATCTTTGGTAAGCATTACAATAACATTGATTATGGAGGCACCTAAAACCTTGCGTATCCCAATTTCTTTAATGCGTTGTTCGCTTGAAAAAGAGGCCAAACCGAATAAACCGAGGCACGAAATAAAAATTGCCAGCATAGCAATAAACTTCGCCAATATGGATGTCTTCTGCTCTGATTTGTATAGGTTGTCGATCACTTCATCCAAAAATCGATATTCAAATGGATCGTCGGGAACAATTTCTTTGAGTTTGTTTCCTATCGATTTCACCGCACTTGAAATATCTGAAGACGATATACGTATGCAAAGGTAATTCGCAGCTGCTGTCGGGATAAACACAACAGGTGTCATTTTATCCCGAAGGGACTGGGTGTTGAAATCGCTGATTACCCCGACTATCCTTCCCTTTCTTCCAAACCATGTCGATAGATTTTTGTTTATGGGATTATTAATACCCATTGCTTCTACAGCCGCCTCATTAACCACGAATGCTTCAGCCATATCCGTAGAAAATTTCTTGGAAAAAAATCTGCCTTGCGCCATTTTGATTTGAAATGTTTTTGCAAAATCTTCGTCGACGTAATTAAAACCTACTTCGACAATTTTATCAGTGTTCTTACCTTCCCAATCAACAGGGCCGCTTCCTCCCTCAAGACTCGTTAAATCAGTTATCGACACCGTGGCGCTTTGAACGAATGGAAATTTGAGTAATTCATTTTTTACAAGGGTAGTGTTTTTCTGCAACTCACCTCTTGTGCTGACTATTAAAACTTGTTCTTTGTTAAAGCCGAGGTTCTTTGATCGAATAAAGTTTATTTGGCTGCTTATTAATAAAACACATAAGATGATGAATATTGAAAATGAAAACTGAGCGACAACCAGAGCATTTCTAAAAAAAGAAGAATGTTTTTGGCTGGTTTTTGAAGTTCTACCTTTTAGTATTGATATTGGATTAAAAGAAGAGAGGTAAATGGCCGGATAGCTGCCAGCTATCAAACCCGTCAATAATGTGATACCCAATAAAGTAAGAACCATATTTCGGGAATAGATCATGGCAATATATGTACCGAGTATACTATTTAAATAAGGGAGGCTAAATTCGACCAAAATAACTGCTATTAAAAGCGCTATAAATGACATTATGACACTTTCGGTCATGAACTGTTTTATCAATTCTAGGCGCGAAGAACCAATAGTCTTTTTTATGCCAATTTCTTTCAAACGTTTTTCGGATCGGGCTGTTGAAAGATTCATGAAATTTATGCAAGCCACGATCAATATTAAAAATCCGAACACTGAAAAAATGTAGATATAGAGAATCGAATCGGTTCCGCCCGGTTCATAAAGATGACTCTTCGTTAATGGAAACAAATACAGAACATTTTTCCATGTTGGATTGTGCTCGTTCATTACTTCGTAAATCTTTTTGTTTATTTCATTGAAGGAAGCGTTCTTACTGAGTAATACGTATGTATTGACACACTTTTGGTCCCACTTATTCATCCCATCGGGTGCAGCCAAATAAGAAATTGCAAAATCAAACTGGATATGCGATGTTTTCGGTATATCTGAAAAAATGTCTGTTATAATGAAACCTTGCCTGTCATTCAGCTTGAGTGTTTTCCCAAGGGGATTACGTTGGCCAAACATTTTTTGTGCTAATGATTTGGAAATAATTACCGAATACTGATTTTTAAATACTGAGTTCACGTCACCTGATTCCAATGGGAATGAAAACATCTGAAAAAAAGCAGGATCTACAACACTGCCTTTACAAAAGAACCCTTTAGTTTCATAAGAAACTTTCGCTTGCATTTCTGAATAATTTGCTGCCTGTTCAATTTCAGGATAATTGTCTTTTAAATATTTTGCTAATGGCCCAGGCTGCCAGAACCCATAAAATTCTTTTTGTTCGTTGGTGAAACCGACCTTATATAACCGATCGGCATTTTTATGAAACCTATCAAAACTCAATTCATATTTAACCCAAAGCATAACGAGAACTGCACAGGTTATGCCTACTGCTAAACCGACAATATTAATTGCAGAATAGACCCTATGTCTTTTTAAATTACGAATCGCGATTTTGAAATAAGTTTTGAACATAGCTACTCCTTTATTCATACTTCAAACTTTCAACCGGATTGGCCATGGCCGCCTTTATTACGTGCGAACAAATTGTGATGGTCGTGACCAAGGAAACCATGGCCAAAGGATATAGAAACAATCCCGCTGAAAGATCTGTTCTCACTGCGAATGATCGCAGCCAATGGCTAATGAAAAAATAGGAAATGGGCAGGGCGATGGCAAAGGAGATGGATAGCAGTTGCAGGAAGTCTTTCGCCAACAGGAAAATTATCCTTGGAGTACTGGCGCCCAGAACCTTCCTGATGCCGATCTCCTTGGTGCGCTGCAGAGCCATGAAAGAGGACAAGCCCAAGATCCCCAGGCTGGTCACGACAATAGCCAGAAATGAAAAGAGGGCGAAAACCTTTCCGAACAGCTCATCTGCTTTGTATTGCTGGTTGTAATAATCGTCAAGAAAAAAGTACTCAAACGGATTGTCAGGGAAGAACTGGTCATAGAGTCTCCTGATTTCCCGGATGGTCGATGCCATTTCCCGAGTGTTCAATTTCAGCACAAACAATCCTCTCACATCCCTGCCCTCGGGCATGAAGCGGAAGATGTGAGGTTCAAATGCCTGTTTCAATGATTGCTGGTGATGGTCGGCCAACACGCCGACAACTTCAAAGATGTCGTCCCAATAAATCACCCGCTGCCCGATGGCGGCTGCGGAGCTCTGAAAGCCCAGCCACTTGACCGCCGTTTCGTTGAGAATCAAAGCGCTTTTATCCGCCGGATACTCTTTGGCAAAGTTTCTTCCGGCTACGAATTTCAGGTCGAATACTTTCACATAATCATAATCGATCCCGACAATTTGATAATTCTTATTGTCATCCGTGCCCACCCGGCGAATAGCGCCGGCATCCCACCAGACCTGCCTGCCAGGCACATCCGTGCCGACGCAAAAACCACTGATTTCAGAATTTTTAAGGAGTTGCTGCTTGAATGTTTGCAAGGAGCTGCCAAATGAAGTGCGCCTCACTCTGGGAGCCCTGATGACCAATTTGTTTTCCATGCTAAAACCGAGATTCTGATTTTTCATGAATGATATCTGGCGGAACACTGTGAATGTGCTGATGAGAAGCCCTAAAGCCATCACGAACTGGAATACCACAAGGACTCTACGCAAATTCATTCCCCTGACGGCGTTTCCCACTTTCCCTTTCAGGACGTTCACCGGCTGGAACGAAGAGAGAACAAGCACGGGATATAAGCCGGAAAGGAAAACGCCAGCCAGCAACATGGCCAGAACGGTAAGCCAGAACCATTGTTGGGTCCAGATACCGTATGCCAACGGTGTACCCGTGATCTGCCGGAAGAGCGGCAGGAACAACTTTACCGCCAGCAATGTCAAAATCATGGCAAGCAAATTGATCAAAACCGTTTCCAAAAAAAACTGGGCCATCAATTGGCCGCGCCGAGCACCTGCAACCTTGCGGATTCCCACTTCTTTGGCTCGGGCCAGCGAACGAGCAGTGGAAAGATTGGTGTAATTTGCCCAGGCGATGGCAATGATAAAAATTGCGATCAGTGAAAGAAAATTCACGGTGCCAAGGTCACCGTTGACTTCATACTCCTGCTGAAAATTTGAAGTCAGGTGAATGTCCCGCAACGGCTGCAATTTGAGATCGCAGGTCAAATTATATGCCCGCAGCACATTTCCGAATTCAGCCTCAACGAGCGCGGGCAATTTTTTTTCAAAAGCCGAGGGATCGGCCTGGGATCTGAGCAGCAGGTAGGTGAACCAGCCGCTGTCTCCCCATGAATCTTCTATATCTTTGCCGTAAAGGTCTATAATATTGGCATAAGACAAAAGAATATCGAATTTCAAATGAGAATTTTGCGGAATATCCTTAAACACCCCCGTGACCTGGTAATCAACCTTTTTGTCGACACTGATGGTCTGCCCGATCGGGTTTTTGCCTGCAAAATACTTTCTGGCCGTTGCTTCGGAAATAAAGGCCCGATTCGGCTGTTTAATGCCGTTTGCAGGGTCGCCGCTGCTGAATTCATATTTGAAAATTGCCAAGAAGTCAGCCTCGGCAAAATACATTCTCTCTTCAATGAACCTGTTTTCAGCATGAGAAACCGAAGCGCGATAGCGGAACAGGCGAGCTACTTTTTCTATTTCGGGATACAGTTCCCTGATCCGCAGTCCGGCGGGCGGGCAGCAGGATGCGAAGCGCACTGCCTGGCCGTCCTGATCGGCACGCTCGTAACGCAACCGATAGATGCGGTCGCTGTTTTCATGAAAGCGATCATAACTTTTTTCATAGTTGACAAAATACAAGATGAACAGACAGGCGCTCATGCCCATGGTGAGCCCCAGAACGTTTATCAGGGTAAACAGCTTGGTTTTCTTCAGGTTTCGCAGCGCGCTCAGCAAATAGCTTCTAATCATTAATTTAATAAAGCAAATATGATGCCAAGTTTACTGCTGCTGCCGGCAGTGACCCGAAAGCTGAGTCTGAAATAAATGCAATTCCCGACTTTGCGTATCCCCGCTCAACTCTGCCGGGGATGGGGGATGTCCGCTGGTGGAACAACCACTGTCCGTTTTCGGACAGTAAGCAAGGGGATCTCCGGGGACTGCCGGGGGATTTCCTATGCCGGATGGGAACTTTTTCTGCGCTGTGTTATAATGGCAGAAAAATTGCTGAAATTTTTTCATGGAATGGGCAACGATGAAAAAAAATTTCGGAAAAATCCTAATCGTGGATGACGATGCCGATGTGCTGCAGGCGGCAAAATTTTTTCTTAAACAGCACGTGGAATTGGTGCGCACTGAAAAAAACCCGTCCTTGATCCCACAGTTGCTCAGCAATGAAACGTTTGATGTCATCCTACTGGACATGAATTTCGAACGCGACGTCAGCAGCGGCCAGGAAGGTTTTTTATGGCTGGAAAAAATTCTGTCCATCGATCCCCAGGCGGTGGTTATTTTGATCACGGCCTACGGTGATATCGGCTTGGCCGTGCGAGCCATCAAGGAGGGAGCCAGCGATTTCGTGCTGAAACCCTGGCAGAACGAAAAGTTGCTGGCTACTGTTTCAGCCGCCATGAACTTGCGTTCTTCCCGTTTCGAAGCGGAAAGCCTGCGCCGGCGCCAGCAGCAGCTCAGTGCCGATCTGGACCATCCTTTTCACGATTTTGTGGGTTCTTCCCCGGCCATGCTGGAGGTATTCCAGACCATCACCAAGGTGGCGGCCACCGATGCCAATGTGCTGATCATTGGGGAAAACGGCACTGGCAAAGAACTGGTAGCCAGAGCCCTGCATCGGCACTCGGCCCGGTCCAACGAAATTTTTCTGGCTGTCGACATGGGGGGGATAAGCGAAACGCTTTTTGAAAGCGAGCTTTTCGGCCATGTCAAGGGATCTTTTACCGATGCCCGCAGCGATCGGATAGGCCGAATTGAATTGGCTTCGGGCGGGACGCTGTTTTTGGATGAAATTGGCAACCTGCCCTTCAGCCTGCAGGCCAAGTTGTTGCGTGTGCTGGAAACCAGGCAAGTGACCCGCCTTGGTGCCAATACCTCCATCAGCGTTGATATCCGCCTGATCTGCGCCACCAACATGCCCATTGCCGAATTGGTCAACCGCAGACAATTCCGCCAGGACCTGCTGTACCGCATCAATACCGTAGAAATCCATTTGCCGCCTCTGCGTGAACGGCTTGATGATCTCAAGCCTCTTTCGGAACATTTTACCGGACAGGTTTGCCGCAAATACCAGAAAGCAGCAAAAACCATCAGCGAGGCCGCTTTGAAAAAATTGGCCGGTTACCATTGGCCAGGCAATGTCCGTGAATTAAAGCATGCCCTGGAAAGGGCCGTTATTTTAAGCGATGCTCCCGTGCTGCAGCCGGGTGATTTCATGTTTGCCAATATTTCTGAAAACGCGGAAGAACTGGCATTCAAGGATCTGAACCTGGAGCAGGCCGAGGAAACCCTGATCCGTCGCGCCCTGAGCAAATACCAGGGAAATATCAGCCAGGCGGCCAAGGAACTGGGATTGACCCGCGCCGCCTTGTACCGCCGGCTTGAAAAATATGGTCTTTAAAGCCCGGGTATGGTTTTGGCGGCTATGAAAATCAGCAAGCGTTTTCGTTTCCAGGTCGGCTGGCGTTTGTTGTTGATCGCTGCCGCGGCCGGGTTTTTCTTTTACTGGCTGCGTGATCTCACCCTGGGGATACCGGTTTTGCTGGCCGCCGCTGTTTTTATTTACACTCTGGTTTCTCTGTTTAAATATATCGATCGTTCCAACCGCGGCCTGGCTCGGTTCCTGCAGGCGGTGCGCTATCATGATTTTTCACTTTCACCGGGGATTGAAGGCTTAAGCGGATCGTTTGCCGACCTGAATGCCGAGTTCCGCGAAATCAGCGGTCAGTTCCAACGTGCCCGTGAGGAAAAAGAGGAGCAGTATCGTTATCTGCAAACCGTGGTCCAGCATATCGGCGTCGGGTTGCTGTCGCTGCGTGCCGACGGCGGCATTGATTTGTTCAACCATGCGGCCAAGCGTCTGCTCCGTGTTTCCCACCTGCGCCACATCGTCGACCTGCCCCCGATGTTTCAACAGCTGCGCGAGGATATCGAGCGGCTGCGGCCTGGAGAAAAAGCTTTGCTCAAACTGGATTTTCCCGATGAAGAACTCCAGCTGTCGCTTTCCACCACTGAATTCAAACTGCGCGGCCAGCTTTACAAATTGATCTCTTTGCAAAATATCCAGGTGGAATTGGAAGAAAAGGAAACCGAAGCCTGGCAAAGCCTGACCCGGGTGTTGACCCATGAGATCATGAATTCGCTTACTCCTATCGCTTCACTGGCTGCCACCGCTTCTTCCCTGCTACCTGCGGCCGGCAGTGAAGGCAGTGCTGTGGATTCGACACGCAGCCAGGATGTAGCCGAGGCCCTGCAGACCATCGATCGGCGCAGCCATGGGCTGATGCGTTTTGTCCATGCCTACCGCAGCGTGGCCCTGATTCCCAAACCGCAGTTTAAGATCTTCCCGGTCACAGAGATGTTTCAGCGTATGGAAAAACTGCTGCAGGATAAGCTGACACGTCAGGGCATCACCTTCAGCGCTGAGGTAACCGCACTCACTTGAAATGACCGCCGATCCTGATTTGACAGAGCAGGTGCTGATCAATTTGCTGCTCAATGCCATGGAAGCGCTGGGCGGAAGCGAAAACCCGCACATCCATCTGTCCTCGCGCATGAATGAGCGCGGCCTGGTGGTGATTCAGATCAGCGACAACGGTCCGGGAATCGATCCTGAAGCCCGGGAAAAAATATTCATCCCTTTCTTCACTACAAAAAAGGAAGGCTCTGGCATCGGCTTGAGTTTTTCACGTCAGGTCATGCGTTTGCACCACGGGGTCATTTCGGTTCAATCCCAACCCGGTGGGGGTACAATCTTTACATTGCGTTTTTGAATCCAATAGGCCGAATCCAATTGCGTTGGCAATTAAAAAATGGAGTGTCGCAAACAAAAAAAATACGCGCTGGGATCTTTCATAGGCATCCGGGATAAATGAATCTGAGTCAGTCGCCGCCGCTGCGGTTGCGCCCTTGCCGCTTGCTTTGATAAAGAGCATGGTCGGCACGGCTGATGAACAGGTTGGCTTCGGCTTCAGGAGTTGGGATCGTTGTGGCCATGCCCAGGCTGACCGTGACCACTGCAGCGATCAGCGATGCCGGATGGGGAATGGCCAGTTGGGCGATCGCTGTCCGGATGCTTTCGGCCATGGCTAGCGCTCCGTCATTTCCCGTTCCCGGCAGCAGGAGGAAAAACTCATCGCCGCCGGTACGCGCGGCCAGGTCAGCCGGACGCTTGATGTGGGCGCGGATGACCTGGGCCACTTTTCTTAGGCATTCATCGCCTTCCTGGTGGCCGAGGGAATCGTTGTATGGTTTAAAGAAATCGATGTCGACGGCGATTAAGGAAAGCAATTTTTTTTCACGTACGGCTACCGCCCATTCCTTTTGAAAAATCTCGTAGAAGGTGCGGTGGTTGGCCAGATCAGTCAGTCCGTCGTAGCGGGCCAGGTGCTGCAATTGCACTGTTCGTTCGTTCACCAGGTTTTCCAGCTTGCGTTCCCGCACTTTGGCCCGGTGCAGGGCCAGGAAAAACAACGCGGCCACCAGCAATATGCCGCTCAGAATGACAAGCCAGCGGAACCAGGCGGTCTGATGGAAGTAGGGTCGCAGGTTGAAAGTCAACGCTGCACCGTTTCGGTTCCATATGCCGTCACCATTGCCGGCAATGACGCGGAAGGTGTACGATCCCGGCGGCAAGTTGGTGTAGAACGCGGATCGGCGATTGGCCGCCTGGATCCAATCCTGATCGAAACCTTCTAGGCGGTATGCGAATTGCATTTTGTCAACCTGTAAAAAGCTGATGGCGGTGTAATCAATTTCAATATTGCCTTTCCCCGGGGGGGCAGTCACCGTTCCCGAAGTCGTCAGATCATGGTCGTTGATTACGACTTTTTCGATAACCAGCGGCGGTTCGACCTGATTGATGCGCAGACGGTCAGGGTCGAACATGGTGAGGCCGCGGATAGTAGGAAACCAGATCCGGCCCTGGCGGTCGATGCATCCGGCAGGCTGAGCAGGGCCGCTGCTTTCGGTCACCTTGATGCCCTCGGACTTGCCGAAAGACACGCAGGGGATGCGGGACAATTTGCCCGCGGCATAGGCGATGAGGTCCTTTTTGGCCACGTGATAAATGCCCTTATTGCAGTTCATCCATAACCGGTCGCGGCGGTCCTCCAGGATCTGGAAGGCCTGGTCGCTGTACATGCCGTCGCGGCTGGAAAAACGAACCACCTGCTCGTCATGGATCCAAAGCAGACCGGCGTGATCGGTGCCCACCCAAAGATCTCCATCCCGGTCTGTGTGAATGACCCAAACGGGCTGATCGGCAATGTCCTTGGCAGCCAGTTTGCGGAAACGGCCCTGTTCCAGCACGGCCAGCCCACCGTTGTAGGCCCCTACCCAGATGCGCCCCTTTTTGTCTTCGCCCAGGGCGTATATATAGTTGTTGGGCAGGCCGTGGCTGGTGTTGAAATTGGTGATGCGTCCTTTTTCAATGCAATCGAGCCCGCCGCCGTTGGTTCCCACCCAGATGCGGCCACTGCTGTCAGCGAGGATGGCGCGAATGATGTCGCTGGCCACTCCTTTGATTCGAGTAAAGACTTCGGGTTTTTTTCCGTCCGGCAAGCGGAACAGGCCGCCACCGTAGGTTCCCACCCATAGAGAATTGTCCTGGCCCTGGGCGATGGACCAGACATGGTCGCTGAACAATCCCTGGTTCTGGTTGTAGGTTTTCCATTCTCCATTTTGGAACCTGACCAGGCCGCCGCCGACCGTGCCAACCCAGATGTTGCCCTGGCGGTCCTCGAACACCGCGCGCACCGGGTCCACCGGCAGGCCATTGCGGGCCCCGTACAGTATGAATTTGTCGTCCTTCAACTGAATGAGACCGTCGCGGGTGCCGACCCACAGGCTGCCTTCATTGTCTTCCAGGATGACCCGGGCCGACATCAGCCCGGCCAGTCGCTGACCCATGACCGAGATCCGGCCGTCTTTCAGGCGGTTCAGCGGTTCTTGGTTGGTGCCGATCCACATAATCCCGTGACGGTCCTGATAAACGGCGCGAATATCGGCAGACGAAAGCGTTTCCTTCAGACGTTCGAAACGGCCGGCGCGGAAATTGATCAGCCCGCCGCCGCTGGTGCCGATCCACAGGGTGCCCTGCCGGTCGAGGTGCAGGGCGCGGATATCACTGTGAGGCAAGCCGCGGTTGGTGTCAAAAATTTCGATTTTTCCATTTTGGAAATGGTTGAGCCCCCGGCCGGTCCCAACCCAGATACCGCCGCTGCCATCGTCGGCCAGAGAGGTGATGTAATTGCTCGATAGCCCCTGGGCTGTGGTGAACTTCTGAAAATGGTTGTCATCCCAGCGATGCAGGCCGCCGGTAGTGCCGACCCACAGAGTGCCGGAACGGTCCAGGAACAGGCACAGGATGAAATGGCTCCGCAGCCCCTGGCGCTTGTCGAAGCGCTGAAAATGGCCCTGGCTGTAGCGCAGCAGTCCTGAGGTGGTCCCCACCCAAAGATGGCCTTCCCGGTCCTCGGCCAGGGCCTTGATGCCGTTACTTTCCATTTCCGGAGTGTTGCTCTTATCAAAAACCGTGAAGTTGAGACCATCAAAGCGGGCCAGCCCCTCGTAGGTGCCCAGCCAGAGGTAACCGTCACGGGTTTGGGCCATGGCCAACACTGAACTTTGCGGCAAGCCATTCTCAGTGGAATAATGCTCCACGGTGTATTCGTCGAGTTCCAGTTTCGGGTCCAGCGCCAAAAGGTGAATTTGGCTGGCCGCCACCAGCCATAGTGGCAAAGCCAGCCGAAGGAAGCGGTTCATTGTCATGTGCATTGTTTTTTTCAATTCAGTTTATAGCTGAAAAAGCGGTTATTTTCAATACGCGGACCTGATAAATCCAATCATGGCTTTTGGCCGCGCCCAAATGATTGGCCTGGCAGCTGCTGCAGGCTGGATCTTAATGTTCAAAAATGCAATGAATCAAGGCCGAGGTGCCTGTCCCGTTTTTTTTTGGCAATGGAAACGATATGTCCTATTTTGGCTACAATGTAGCCTTCATTTATTGGCATGAAATATGCTCACTTCTAGTGAAGCGTAATGAAAAATACGAAATATCATGTCAGGAGGAAAGCATGGGACGCAAAATCGGTCTGATCCTTTCGTTTTTGACCGTTTTTCTTTTGTTGAGCGGGTCCAATATGGCAGCGATGGAATCCATCTATGGTCATATTTCCTTTGTCGACAACGCGGCCGCTGTCATTCGCGCTGACGGCAGTGAAAATCGGCTAGTGGTGAACCTGCCCGTCGTTCCCGGCGATACGGTGGCGACCTCGGCTAACGGCCGTTGCGAGTTGCAATTCGATAATGGCACCGTGATCCGTTTGGACGAGAATTCCCGCCTGCGCATCACCACGGTGCTGGCTCCGGCCCTGACCTCGAATTGGCGGGTCACCACCCTGCACCTACTGCAGGGGCAAGCCTATGCCCTGCCCCAGACCTATAACCGCGAAATGTTCCAGATCATCACCCCGAGCGCGGCGATCCATTTGAAAAACAGGACCAGCGCCACCATTCGCATTGACGCCGATCTCGGTACGTCTTTCTTTTCCGACCGCGGTAAATTCCAGGTTCTGTACGGGACCGACAACAAGTCTTTGAAAAAGATTACCGTCAAGGCCGGTCGGGCCTACGCTGTCAGCACGGCCAATACGCTATTGACCCGCGTTGAGAAACGGGACTTGGAATTCACGGCTTGGAACGAGTACGTGGACCGGCATTTCAAGGAGCTGCATTATGGCGTCAACAATGTCCCGGCCAATTTGACAAAATTCAAGAATAAGGCCCTTCTTTATTGGGCGGAAAAATGGTCATCGCTCTACGGCGAATGGATCTACGACGAACTTTTCGGTTATGTGTGGAAACCCGCCGACGAGCGTTTCGCCTATGCCGAGCGTCCGTTTTTCCATGCCGAGTTCGTGCGCATCAACGGCCAGCTGTTCCTGGTGCCCCAGCAGCTCTGGGGCTGGGTGCCGGCCCACATGGGCACTTGGGTCTGGATGAAGCGGGGGTGGACCTGGATCCCTGGCGATTGGTTCCACCCGGGGATCGTCGATTTCCAAAGCAGCTACTGCTTCCCCACCCTGCATTACTATCTCCAGAAATATTTTCTCAATTTCTCCAAGCCGTATCCGGCTGCCGATCCGGAACTGCCGGAATATCGTTACCTCCGGCCTGTTCTGCCGTCTCCGCTGCTGAAAATCGTCAAAAAGGTACTCAAAACTCCGGCCGGCGACTGGCAGGAACGGCTGGTCGAGCGCGCTGTTCCGGCCGTTGACGGCAGCAAGCTGCCTCCGCCGCCGATCGGCAAGGAAAGGAAACTCGTCCCCGATTCCTCCGGCAAGTTTGGCAAGACGCCCCGGCCGCCTGCCGCCGGAGCGGCAACTGGACCGACCGCTGAGCGAATGGTCGTTCGCGATTGGAATCCCGACAGTCGCTGGGCGGCAAGGAACGGCTACAGCATCAACTACTCCAGTTCCAGAAATGCGGTGGTCTGCCCAGAACTGAAAATATCTTCCGACCGCTTCCGGGGAGTGGAACGTATGCTGCTCAGGGGAATGGCCGGCAATCAGCGTACTGGGACTTATTCAGCCAACGCCATCCAGGGGCAGTCAGGATCAAGCTCAAGCCAGTCCTCCAATGGAACGGCTTCTGGAGCGGCCACCTCAAATCAGGGTGCTACTGGGGAGCATGGGAAAGACGACGATAAAGGCAAATAGATCTTTTTAAACAGATTCGTACCAATTGACGTTCCGGGATCGGGTCCGGTCTGAGCCGGGAAGGCAGGCTGGGCCCGATGCCTGCAAAGTCCAGTAACGGTTTTTACGCTTCGGCCCGGCCGCCTTTCTTGGGTAAAATGAATGTGGCGGCCACGGCCACGGCCCCGGCCACAAAAAAAGTGAGCAATCGCGATGTGATCCTGGCGTTCATTCCGCTAATGCTCCACAGCACAGTGAACAGCAGGCCGCTGATGATGGTGGCGATCACGGCCCGGCCGTGGTAGCGTTTCCAGAAAAGGGTGAAGAGAATAACGATGGAGAATGTGCCGCCGATACCGGCCCAAACATACCCTACCATGGTAAAGATGAGCCGGGTAGGGAAGACAAAGGCCAGGGCCAGGGCAATGACGGCCAGCAGGGCGGTGATGCGCCGCGATCGCCCGAGGCAGTCGCTTCCCTCACGGTTTTTTGAAAGCGGCTTGATCAGATTTTCCGAAAGTTCGGAGGCGGACAGGATCAGCAGCGAATCGGCGGTAGAGACCATGGCCGCGATGGCGCCTGCGATCAGAATGGCGGCAAGTAGCGGCGGAAAAAGTTTCAACAGGACGGCAGGAAGGACATACTCCTGGTCCGCCAATCCCGAGGGACCGAACAGGGCGATGCCGATCCAGCCGACGGCCAGGGCGCCGCAATAAGCGATCAGGGTCCAGGCAATACCGATATTTCTGGCTTTTTTTGCCTGTACTGAGTTTTTAATGGCCATAAAGCGCATGCTCAACTGCGGCTGACCGCCCAGGTAGCCGAAAAACCAGGAAAAGCCGGCCATGATCACCAGTCCGGCGGCGAATCCCGACGCGGCCCCGGTCAGGGAAAGGTAGGCTGGCCCGGCAGCGCTGAGGGCCTGGGGGATCGAGCTGGCAAAGAGACCCGGGGTCCTGGCGATCACGATAATGCCGACAATGGGAGTAGCGATCAGGGTGATGATCATGAGGATGGCCTGGA
>Ga0268280_1000332_pt1 | contig 42554 bp, 47 predicted proteins | sample saktaG_9_FD_190139 | JGI IMG/M metagenome (GOLD analysis project Ga0268280, IMG submission 190139) | Saline water microbial communities from Sakinaw Lake, British Columbia, Canada - sak_2011_5_24_40m | ecosystem: Environmental > Aquatic > Non-marine Saline and Alkaline > Saline ...
AGTGTGTGCAAGAGACCGTGACATATTCACCGTTCGTTGATAACAAACGATTACTACGGATTCCAGTGTCACGAGGCTGAGTTTCAAACCTCGATCTAGACTAAGATAAACTTTAAGAGATTAGCTTCTCCTTTCGGAGTGGCATCCCGTTGTATTTACCTTTGACGCGCGCGTGTTGCCCAGGGGATTCGGGCTGTACTCACCTAACGTAGCCCACACTTTCATCCCAGTTACCCGGGCAATCTGTATATTGTACACTTAGTAAATATACATGTGGGTCTTGCCTGTTACTTGATTTAACAAGTCACCTCACGGCACAGGCTGACGTCGGCCATGCAACTCCTCTCAGCGTGTCAGGTAAGCCCTTCAGACTGACCTTCATCCTGCTGTCGCTCCTGGTGAGGTTCACGGTGTAGAATCTAATTGAACCGCACGCGTCACCCGTTGTAGTGTCTCCCCGCCAATTCCTTTAAGTTTCGGCCTTGCGACTATACTTCCCAGGTAGCACACTCTTCGGCTTCCCTACAGCACTAATACCTCTCGAGGAGGTACTAATGTTTAGTGTGCAGTGTTTACTGCTAGGACTACAGGGGTATCTAATCCCTTTCGCGACCCTAGCCTTCATTCCTCACTGTCAGATCCGTACTTGCAAAGTGCCTTCGCTGTTGTTAGTCCAAACGAGATTAATGTATTTTACTACTACCTTGTTCGTACTCTTTGCATCTTCCGGTCTCAAGTCAAGCAGTATTCTTTGCACGCCTTAACCTTAAGAGTTAAGATTTCACAAAGAACTTACAAAACAAGCTACGAATGTTTTAGACCCAATAATTGTGGCTGCGACTTGGAGCGTCGGGATTACCGCGGCGGCTGGCACCGATCTTGCCCACTCCTTATTCGTCTATCTTTTTACAATAAACAAAAGATTTTGAAATTATATCAAAATCACTCCGGCTCGCTTTCTCACGCTTGCGCGCATTGGAAAAAATACCTAACTGCTGCACCCCGTAGGGCTAGGAATAGTGTCTCAGATTCCTTCTCAGGGTTTCCTCGCTAAAGGCCCTTATGGATCATCGGCTTGGTGGGCATTTACCCCGCCAACTACCTAATCCACCGCAGCCTCATCCTTAGACCAAAGTTTGAGAGAAATATCATTACAGAACAAATCTCCTATTCGATTTTATCCTCAGTTTCCCGAGGTTATTCCGAATCTAAGGGTAGATTGGCAACGTGTTACTGAGCAGTCCGCTTTCTCGCGAAAAACTTGCATGTCTTAGTGCAGGCCGGATAGCCGCAGCCGCCAGCAGGATAAACTGGATTTAATAAATATTAATTTATTATTAATTATATTTTTGTTTAGCCTCCTAACGACTGATTAATTATTATTGTTAATTGCCTAATTTATTATTATTAAGTACAATTGTTATATTCATCGAATTTTAAGAAATTATGATTGAGTATACACAACTATGACTACTCATACATCCTACCTTAAGCCAGAAACATTGCTGTCGTGGTTTACTAAGGCAATCATTAAAGTTAACATTTTTAACAAATTATTAGTGAAAACCTCCTTTATAAATCTTTCGTAGAATTTTGGAGTTTCAGCGATATATTTTATAATTAACTTTAAGGATTAATTAAATAAATGTTCTAAGATTCTTTTTTGTTTTTAAGATAAAAAGCGATAATAAACCAAATAGAAATTATTATAGTCATAAAAAATGGATTTTCCGCAAGACCTTCTAAAACAGGCCTAAAGAGACTAATAATTAATGCCAATAGAAGCCCATAAGGAAATAAAACTAAAGGAACAAGAAGAACATTAAACAACCCCTTTCTATTTACCCCCTCATTAAAAAAATAAAAAGCCAAAGCATCCGGGTATAAACAAGAAAAAAGAAAACTAGAATTATAATCTAATAATTTTCCTTTTTTCCTTTTAGAAAGAATAAAACCTAAAAAATAATTAATCAGTGAAGTAAAAGTAAGAGTTATAGCAACTATTAAACTTATTAAAAAAAGACTAAAATAGTCTCCTCTAGATAATACTACTGAAAGCGCGATTATAGTTGATCCAGGAAAATATAATCCAATATAAACTATTCCTTCAATTAAAGTAGCTAAAAATAAACCCCATACCCAATAGTTACCATAAATTATTTTTAAAGACAAAAGTAATTGTTCTGAAGAAGGAATTAAATTTAAAAAAGTTAAAAATAAAAATATTAAACAAAAAATTAGTGCACTGAAGGATAACCAGGGTATTTTTATACGCATTATATATTAAAGATAAAACCCCTTAAGTATTTTTTGCTCAAAAAACTAAACTCCGTATCTCGCTCTATTCTCTCTTTTTTCTCGGAACTCTCTAGGTTTTCTAAAATCAGTTTCTTGCTTTTTTGCTTCAGCATCAGCATCTTCATTAACTTGTTCTATCTTACCAACAAAATCTTCAAGTTTTAATTCTTTAGCTTCTTTTTCCTTTCCATTTGATTTCAAATATTCTCTAGCTAAAATATAAAGGATCATTCCAACAGATTTTCTTGATTTATTATTTGAAGGAATTACTTTAGTAATCAATCGCGCATAATTATTTGTATCGCAAATTGCGATAGTAGGTATTTTCAATCTCAAAGAATCATTCAAAGCATTCTTGTCCACCCAAGGATCGCAAATAAGAACTAATTTTGCTTCGAAAAAATTATCAAGTATAAGATTAGTAATTATTCCAGCAGGATATTTTTTCATAAATGCTCTAATGCCTGTTACTTCTGAAAACTTTTCAACAGCAGGCCAACTAGCTTCTCTCTTTGAAACAATAAAAACATCTTCTGGAGCAAAATTGTTAAAGAAAGCAGAAGCTTCTCTTATTTTATCATCTATTAGATTAGTATTAATAACTGCAAGCCCATCGGCTCTTCGCTTGTAAACATATTTCCTCATATCCGGAGTAATTACTTTAGTACCCAGATGAACAGAACAAGCAATATAATCCGTTAGAGGAACTAAAGTTTCTTTTGTATCGGTCATAACTCTCTTCAATTCTTTTTCAGAAAGTTTCTTTACTTCTTTTCTTTTTTTCTTATCTTCTTGATTTTCAGAACTATCCTTAGTTTTTTCTACAGATTCAGCAGATGATTCGTTAACTGTTTCTTTAGCTTCAGCTACTTCTTGTTGCTCTTCGCTAACCTTTTGTTCTTCAATAACAGTTTCTTCTTTCTTTTTTCTTGGCATTTTATAATTTCATAAAGCTTAGATTATAATAAGTGCACGGGTTGTTCTGGGTTTATTTCAGCCAGTACGTGCTTATAGCCTTATAAGTTATTTTTCCAAGTCTTTAGGGGTTTTTAAACATTATGTTTAGTGTTTCTAAACTGTTTTTCTATATCCGAAGCTTTACCTCTTAAAGCGAGGATTAGAAAATCATCTCAAATGATTTTCTATATCAATCAGCCTCTTAACCTTAGCAAGTCTTTCTCGTCCAATAACAGGGGTTTTAATAAAATCACATTGCCAAGCAAAACCAAAGTCAGCAATAGTCGAGTCTTGAGATTCTCCAGAACGATGAGAAATAATTGTATAAATCTTATTTCTCCTAGCTAATTCAATCACCTCTCGCATCTTAATTAAACTTCCAATTTGGTTTGGCTTAATAATTATTGCATTAATCGCCTTTTTCTTAATAGCTTCCTCAAATCTTTGGGGATTGGTAGTAGTTAAATCATCTCCAACAATCAAACATTTTCCTTTTGTTATCCTTAAGAGCTCAGCAAAACTAGAAAAGTCTTTCTCATCAAAAGCATCTTCAACATAAAACAAATTATATTTTTTAATTAATTCAGCCACATACAAAACTTGTTTTCTTTTATCCCTAACTTTACAAGGATTATTATAATCGTAAAGATTATGATTCAAAAATTGAGAAGCTGCTATGTCCAAACCAATATCAATATGTATTCCAAAACTCTCAAAAATATTTTCTTGTACATTTTTCATTATTTCGAGTACTTGTTCGTTTCCTAAACGAGTCATCCAGGCATTTTCATCATTCTTTTCAGGTTCTTCTCCAGAAAGAGTCTTTAAAATTGCCCGAGCTTCTTCATAAGCAAGAGTATTTATTTCAAGTGCCCTAGAAGGATCAGCATTACAAGTAAAAAGAAATTCTTGAAAGTCGGGTTTTTCTTTTCCAATAGAATGAGATCCGCCACCAATTGTATTACTAAGTATTCTAGGGAATTTAGCTAGTTGAATATCAAAAAAAGGATTCAAAATTTGCCATAATTCCTTACCCTGCGATTTAGCAAGTGCCTTCAAAATACTTGCTTCGAATGCAAATAGAGTATTTGCTCCAACATTATTATTTAGAAACCCCTCTATTTTTTTCAAATCAGAAAAATTATTTATTTCACTACTAATAATAAATTCATTTATAAAATTAATATCTTGCTCTAAACTGTCATTATAGCTAGGTGCCTCATACATACCCTTGCTTTTTCCAGAGGGTGCTATTGTAACACAACCATTTACACTTACAGATATTGTTTTCTCGCCTCTCGAATCCTTAACAGCGCGAGCAATCACTTCTTTTATAATCATCTGAAACCTTACCGCTTAAGGCGAAGAACCAGAAAATTAAGAATTTTCTGGATATTCAAGTAACGAAGCACCTGAATCCCCTTTTTATTTATTTCCATAAACAACCCAGGTAAAATTAGTATATAAAATTATCACTTAGGATCTTCTTTACCACCTTTCCAAAAATCACCACCATAACCAAACTCACCATTTACTGAAGTTATTTCTTCTTCCATTAATCTAAAATTAGCCCTTTTTACTAATCCTGATTCTTGGGATGCCTGTCTTGTTTTTATTATGGATCTAGTCATTGCTCTTGAAAATTCAATAGGAAGCAAACCGGCTAAAGTAGTATTTGTATCTAAATCAAAATGATTAGCAAGTAAAAGCCATACAAGGTCAAGAACATTAGGTAACTTACCTAATAAAAAAGAAAGCTTCTTACAGTATTTTTCTGTTTCACAACTGATTAATTTAAGAAATGGAAAGTCCGGATTAAACTCGCCCTTAAGATGCAGAATATATCGTTCATTCTTAACTAAATCTCGACTAGAAAAATAATCGCCAATCTGAGAAAAAACTTTCCTAGCATTATAGGCAAATCGATTTTGCATTAAATATTAAAATAACACTAATATAAAAAGTTAACTAAACCACAACAAAATTTATAACCCCTTTAAAAATAGAATTTAAATGAATGAAAAAAGACTTTTCTTAAATCTTACAACAGAACCATTTTTAGATTTTAAAGAGAGAGGTAAAAAATATGAAATTAGAGCTTATGGTCGAGCCAGTTTAACCGAAGAATCAATTAAATCAGGCAGAAGAGTAGAATTAAGAAAAGCATATAATAGGGGTAGTTTATGGGGGCAAGTAGGGCAAGTAATTGTAGGTTCCATAGAAAAAATATTTAATCGAGTGGATTATAAATTAATAGAACCGCGAGCCACTTCAAAAGAACAAGCTATTCAAGAGAATAAAGACTTACTAAAAAATCCAGAAAGATATATTGCTTTTGAAATTATCCTAGATGATTAAACGATGTTTCAACAATCTCTATTTTAATCTCTGCAAGTATTCCAGGTTTAAGTTGTTCTTGAAGAAGACTTGGAATAATAATTACCGCTTGTCTACCATGTTTGGCTATTTTCTTTGTGATAGTGAATTGTTTATTTTCCATTTTATTTTTCTCCGAAATAAAGTTCTTGAATATCTTCAATTCTTCGCGTAACAGACAATTGGGGCTCTATAGAAATATATCTCTTACTCCCGCTGCAGTGGTTTGCATCTAATAAAAAACTAATATCGAACGAATCTTGGTACTTGTCCATTTCTCTTAACTCTGCTGTAGATTTTCCCTGTCTAATTTTAGCAATAACTCCCTCATAATGAGCTCTAACATTTTCCTTAGTAGGATTTAATAAAGTTGCAAGAAGTAAGTTATCAAAAGAGTTATTTGATTTTAAATTTCTCAACCATCGAGCAAAATTATCCCTAGAGGAATAATATAGAATTAGCTTATATGCCTCATTCAAAGATACAAAAGCATTATCTAAATCGGTAATTTTGGCACTTAAGGTTATATCTGGAAATCCGATAATTGCTCTTCTTCCTTTTATCCGTTCTAATATTGATATTTGTTTTACCATAGTATTTACCTTGATAAAGTAATAACAGCGTCGTATATAAGTATTTGTTGCCATATTAAAACAACAGATAGAAAAGCTTAAATAATAAAGAACATTGTCAGCATCATGGAAAATACGCAAATAAAAGAAACACTTAAAGAAATAGGGCTAACAAGTGAAGAAACCGAGATATACTTAGCAATGCTCAAGTTAGGTTCAAGTTTAGCAAGCAAAATCTCAGAAGAAACAAAAATAAACCGCTCCCATACTTATCAACTTTTAGAAAGACTCATATCCAAAGGTTTTATCAGCTATGCCATAAGGGAGAACAGAAAATACTTTTCAGCTACAAATCCTGAAAAAATAATAGAATTAGTTAAAGAAAGAGAACAAAAAATAAAAGATATATTACCTAATCTCCTCGAGTTATTTAGTTTTGAAAAAGAAAAACCGATTGTTGAAATTTTTGAGGGCAAAGAAGGAATAAAAACAATACTTATGGACATATTAAGAGTAAAAAAAGAATGGTTAGCGTTTGGAAGTTCTGGAAAAGGTCAAGAAATTTTATCTTTCTATGCTGAACATTGGGAAAAACAAAGAGAAAAATTAAAAATTCCGCTCAGAGGTATTTTAGATAAATCGAAAACAGGATTAAAAAGAGGGAAAGAACTCCGTAAAAGAAAGTATACTCAAATTAAGTATACGCCTGAAGAATATTCGAATCCAGCATCTACTTGGATTTATGGAGATAAAATAGTATTTATAATTTGGAGCAAAGAACATTCATTTGCTATAAGAATAACCAATAAAGAAATTACAGACAATTACAGAAAACACTTTGAAGTTTTATGGAATTCTGCCAAGAAATAAAAAATCAAAAATTATAAGAAACGCTAAAAAATAATCTAACTAAACCCCTTCGTCTTCTGCACTAGAGGTTTCTTCAACTTCATCTTCAGGAGTAGCAAGTTCCATGATTTCATCTTCTCCTTCTCCTTTTTCAGCAACAGCAACAAGAGTTTCGTCTTCCTCACCCTCAACTTTTTCTTTAGATTCTAAAACATCTGCTTTTTCTTTTATTTCAACTTTAGATTTAAGTTCTTCTTCTTTTCTCTTCGCTTCTTCACGTCTTTTTATCTCTTCTATTTCTTCAGGAGTTAGTTTTTTAATCTTTGTTTCTTTTTTCTTAGGTAAGGGTCTACTAACTGTAATAGGTAATACTCCGGCAGCAAGTTCTCTTTTAGCTATTTCAATAGGATTATAATTAATTTCTTCTAATTCTTTTTCTGAAATTTTAAGTAAAAGTGGTGCATCCATTGCTATTTGCAATGCCCTAGCTCCAAGAATTCTAGCAATCTCATATCGCGTAAATTGATTTTCAAGTTGTTCTATCATATTATTAGTGATTTTTGGGTATTTTTAAACCTTTTTTATTTCTTTTTAGAGGGTTTTTCTGATTTTTCTTCTTTCTTGACTTCATCTTCTATTAAGCTACTTAATTTCTTATAAGTCTTAGTTGCTTCTTGTATCATTTCTTCAATATCAGCGATACTTAAACAAGCTTCCCCGCCTTTTTGCATTGCATTAATAACATCTTCTTTTTCTGGTTTTGATATTTCCATAGTTAATCGACCATCACTAGAATTTTCTTCTTCTCGTGTAGGATCAATAAATAAACTATCCCCTATTTTAAAGAAAGTCATTGTAACAGGCATTTTATTAACATTTAAAGGAAGACTTTTATTTGTAAAATTTCCGAAATCTATTTTCCCTTTTTCTTCATCATAAACAGGAAATTTAGCAACCCTTAAAGCAAGCAAAGCAGCAAGTGAACCAGCATCTATTAAATTACCATCGTCATTTATTGTTGCAATATCAATAAATATACTCCAAACTTTTTCTCCTTCTTTAATGCAAAGCTTCTTGAAATCAATAAAACCAGATTCTCTGATACCCCTATCAATTATTCTTGCTGTTTCAACTGCACCGATAGGTGGAGGACCGTATTCAAAATCAGGACTTGACATGGGAGTTAATTCTAAAGAAGTCATCATTGTTCCTTCTGCTTCATGATCCGTATAAGGCTCAGCAACACCCATTTTAATTCCACAAACAACTTCGGTTTTACCCATTTTAACACTAACGCTTCCTTCTGCTTTATTTGAAACATTAAATCTAATTTCTATTGCCCTATGTTCAAATAAATCTCTAGAGTCAAGTCTCTTACCGGCAGCGATTGCCCTCAGTACATTTTTTTTCATTACTTTGTATGTCATTTTTTGTTTTTTATTGTTTTATTTTTGGTTCCGGAATTTTAAAAACCCGAAGATGATTTCTTAGCTATATTCCTTCAGAGCTTTCTTCTGAATCTCATTTATTTTCTTACAAGCTTCTTTTCCGGCCTCTAATGCTTCTTTAAGTCTTTTAGCAGAAATAGCCCCGTCCAACTGAAGTAAGGTTATTTTTTCAGAGTTTGATAAAAATGTCATTGGAATATCTGTTGCTAACTTTTCTCCGTCTTCTTCATAATCTTCTTCTTCTTTGCTTACATCAGTAGTTATTGTTCCACCTATATTTCCGATTGAAACAGCTGAAATCATTTCTTTCATAGGAATACCAGCATGTGCTAAAGCCATTGCAGCTGCGTTTATTCCAGCACATCTTGTTCCTGCATTTGCTTGCAAAATATTTATGTGAATATCAATAACTGTTCCAGGTAATTCATCAAGCATTACTAAAGGTGTTAAAGCCCATTCAGTTACTTTAGAAATTTCTTGGCTTCTTCTTGATAAGCCAGGCCTAATTCTTTCTCCAACAGAGAATGAAAGCATATTATAATGAATTCTTAAAACTCCTTTTTCTGGATTTTGATTATGCTTAGGATTAAGTATTTTTGGACCATAAACAGCAGCAATTGCAATTGTATCTCCTTGTCCAAACATAGCAGAACCATCAGCATTAGGAATAACTCCTATTTTTGCCTGAATAGGACGAAGTTCATCCATTTTTCTTCCGTCAAATCTTTTTGTGTATGCCATCTTATTTTAGTTTTATTTTTTTCCTCCTTTATTTTCAGCAAGCCATTTCTCAACCTTTTCAGTTAATCCATCAGCTGTTGTATTTTCAACTATAAACTCTATTGCTCTTTTAGCAAATAATTCATCTTCAACAGAATTACCTTTAATCCAAATTAAACCATTCTGTCCGACGGTTATAGTTGTATTTGTAGCTGTCTTTATAATTGTTATCATGCTTCCTTCTTTTCCGATTACTCTTGGAACTCTATGGGGGTTAACTTTAACGATTGTTCCATCTTTAATTTTTGTTAAGTTTCCTCTTTCTCTAGACTTCATAGTTAAATCAACGCTTGTTCTTCCAACATTAAATATTTGGGTTACCAATAAATCACCAATTCCATAAACACTTTCCATCTCAGAATTCTCTATAAATCCAGGACATTCCCTAAGAGGTAAAAAAGCACTATAAGGTCCACCAACGTCAACCATCCAACCCGCAACAGCAATATCCCTTACTTCCCCTATAACAATATTGCCGGGTCGTGGGATATAAACTCCTGATAAAGGTATAACTCTTATTAACTTATCAGATTTTTCAACAATTCCCAATCTAGTAGAAACAACATTATCTCCTTGTTTCATTGTCCAGTCACCTGGCAAGAATTCGTCTCCCTTACCTATTACTTCTCCGGGAATTACTATTTCTTTTTTACTTTTTTCTGTCATTTTCATTTTTTATTGTATTAGTTCTTTTTAGTAATAAAAGTTTAATTTAAAAACCTATCTGCTACCCCCTTTAGCCTGTTTTTACTGTTTTAATTCCTCACTAAGGGCCGCACCATGCGTTATTGAATTAAGTTTATCATAAAATTCAGATTGTAATCCGACAGGAATATTAACTACAACTCGTAAATCTCCATTAGCAAGCCAGTCTTCTTTTTCTTTATACTCACTAACAGCCCCATAGGCTTTCCCTGTATAAATTACTGGAATAGTAATAGCTAGCTTTTTTGTTTCAATTTTAAGTGGGAGAATTGTTTTGATAGAATCTGTTGCTAATTTAATAAGTTGGTCAAAAGGTTTATTATCTAAATTTGTGCCTGCTTGTTCTAAAGCACTTTCAATTTGTTGTGGTGTAAATGGCCTACTTGTACGAGCATCAACAGCATTTCTTACAAAAAAATCAATAACCTTTTTCTTTTTGTTTTCTTGCTCTTGATCTCTAAACTCTTGGGGTATTTCGATTTCTCCTTTTTTAACTATTCTTTGAGCAATAGCCAATAGGTCTTCTGTTTGAAAAGCGTCCATTAAATCAGACCCAGAAGGCTTTGCTCCTGTTTTAATATTAGTAAAAACCCCGTCGACAACAAGAACACTTTGTATATTTACAGGTAATCCTTTTCGCATTTTGATTGCCTGCTCAACATCAACCATTATTTCAAAGCTCTTTCCACCAACTCTTAATTTTGCAGGTACGTTTTTGTTTACCATATTATTCTTTATTTAATATACTTTTTAAGACTTTCTCCATTAAGCCTTTTCACTTTTTTATCTTTATCATTTATTATAATAGCGGCATCAAAGTTTTCTACATTAAAATTACTACCTTTAATATCCTTAAAAATTTGTAATCCCAGTTTAAGAGCTTCTTCAGTTGTCATATCTCTTCTAAATCCAACGCGTAATGCTTCTTTAATCCTATCGTCATTTTCACCAATCGCACTAGCATAATACTCAAAAAAGTTTCCAGTAACATCACTAACAAAAAGTTGAGATTTACCATTAGCTCCAGCAATCATCATCGAAATTCCAAAGGGCCTTACTCCTGGATGTTGTGTAAATTGTTGTTTTATATCAGAAATATCTTTTATTATAGTAATAACATCAACAGGAGAATCATAAGTAACTCTATGTTGTTGGCTAATTAATTGTGCTCTTTCTACAAGTACTCGGGCATCACTTAAAATTCCAGCAGCACTTCCAATAATATGCGAGTCTACTTCAAAAATTTTGTTAGCAGATTCAGCAACCATTAAACTATCACCTAATCTTTTATCAGCAAGTATAACTACCCCGTCACTACAAGAAAAACCAATGCTTGCAGAACCAAGTCTAACTGTTTTCTCAGCATATTCTACCTGTAGAATGTGTCCATCTGGTGAGAACATTGTCGCAGCCCTATCATAGCCCATAGCCTGATTTTGTATTTCTTGTGATTCCATTTTTTTTAATTATTAACTTTTTTATAATTTATATGTTTATTATTTATATGTACCTTATTTTAGGTTATTTAAACTTGTTTATTTTACTTATTTTTACTTATCTTGTTTTTTTAAAGTATACTAGAAAACTGATATCTCAGTCCTTCATTCATTTCCTTTCACAAAACTTCTAATAGCTCCAAGTTTTTAAATGTTTCTAAACCAAAAAATCAAAAAGCTTTCTTGCACTAATGTTGTTTTTTCATTAAAAAATAATAAGCAGCAGTTAAGGAAATAGCAGCACCAACACCTAAACCATAAATCGAAGAATTAAACTCATTACTTTCCTTATAATCCGGTTTCATTTGTCTAGTCTCTTGAGATTCAAAAGGTAACGCTATTGCCCGAGCCTCAGAAATCCCTTCTAACCCAACTAAGCCTAATGCAAGCACAAGCCCTAATGATTTCAAGGTATTCATAAGAATTAGAGTTAATTGAACTTATTAAATCTTATGAAAGGTTATTAAATTATTGCTTCTACAAAACCTATTCTTTTTGGGGAACAAGAACATCATAATTCGGATCGTCTAATCTTCTTTGTAATTTACAAGCAACTAAGGCTGGTTGAAACTCAATAGCTTCTATGCAAATATCTTGCTCATGTCTATGTTTAAAAAACTCATCGATATTTTCTTCAAGTGGACAAGCAGTTAAAGGACGAATGCCCTCTGCTTCAGATTGTTGCCATAATCTAAATTTTTCATCTTTAGTTAAAGTTCTTATAGGAACCAAATCTGTCTGATTAACTCCTCCAAAAAGAAAATTAATCTTCATTATATGCCTTGCAGGCATGGGAATACTTCCACTTTTATATCTTACAACAAGTTCATAGGGAATATCCCAAACCTCAGCTACGTCTTTTAAAGTATAACCCTCCTTCGTTACTGCAGAAAATAAAACTCTACAAATATAATCCCTTAAACTTCTAGCACCTATTGTTCTCATTCTTTCAAAATCTAAAAACCCTTCAGATTCATCCATTAATTATTTAGGAAAGATTTGAATTTAAATATTTGTGTAATCTACTTTAACTAACAATAATTAAGTTTATACTAAATTTCTTTCTAAACTAGCTCAATCCACCAATTACTCCAGAAACTCTTTCAACACTAATCTCTTTACCAGAGAACAAAAGAGCTGCCCGAACATTATCCAGTTCTTTTCTATTAATCGAGATTATAATCTTACCTTCCTTGCTATGTTTTCCCGAGTTATCCTTCACAAATTGAGGACTAGCCTTAGAATATCCTAAAACTCCGAGAAATCGTACAATTGCTTCTTCAATCACACGAGGACTAGCCTCTTTTCCACTAATTAAAAGATATCTTTTATGTTCTCTATGTGATGGTTTTAATGCTTTCATGTTTATATTTTTGTTTTTTTATGTTGATTTATTAGTCGTTTTTTTAGTTGAACTGCACTAAATCTTAGCTTCTTATGCATTTTTCTGTTTTCGAAATAATAAAGAACAGCCAAAATGACAATTATTAATACAATTCCAGGAATATAAAGTTTTTGCCAGGGGTTTATTGGATTAAAAATTCTATCTACCAAAGGTTCTTGGGTTTGGGTTTTATTATTATTCAAATCAGAGACTGTTTTATTAATTGATTCATTAATTTCTTTTATAGTTATATTAGCTTTATTATTTAAAATTGAATTAAGCCTTAAGTAAACATCAAGTATAGCGTCGTTATTCAAATCTTGTTTAGTCTCTTGACCAACATAAAGAACCAAGTTAATTGGTTCGCTTTGTAAAGTTATATTTGCATAATTTGTTCCAAGCTTATTTACTTTTAAACTATGGCTAGCTCCAGAAGAAGTAAATTTAATTTCTCCACTAGAAGAAACTTCTTTACTAGAACCAGAAGCGAATTCAGAGTTTGTTAAAACAACAGCAGTACTAGTAGAACCCCCTCCACCTCCACCGCTAGAACTAGAAACAACAGCAACAGTGATAGTTATAGTAAATTCTCTTGAACTAGAATTAAAGTTTCCCGCATAGTCATTACAATAATAATAAACAGTATATGTTCCAGAGTCTTTTGTTGCAGAAGCAGTAAAACTCAAGTTGTCGCTTGAAGCCATAGAGGTATTTGTAACCCCTGCATCAAAACTATATTCGCAAACACCTTGTTCTCCAAGAGTAACTCCCAAACTAACAGAACCAGAACTAAGGCTAGTTGCAGGATTATCAATAGTCATATTTGGTAAAGTAATATCATAAGTTATACTATAATTACTAGAAGCAAAATAAGAATTACTATCATTTATTACACCCAAGCAATTCCAATTATATTCTTGCTCGCTTGTAAAAGTATAATTAAAAACACTTTCATTACTTGCCCCAGCTATATTCTTAGTTTCATTATAAACCAAACCACTAGTTGAATTCCAAAGGTAGAAAGTTGAATTAGATAGGGAATAATATTCATTTGAGGCAAAACTACAATTAAAAAAAGTTTCATTGATATTTGTGTGGTTGTTATTTATCGGATTATTTAAACTAACTAAAAAAGGAGGGAGAGTATAATTACTCGCAGCAAAAGCACTATTTCCAGCCTCATCATAATACTCGCAATTCCAGTTATAACTTCCAAGAGTCATATTACTAATATTTATAGAAAAAGTATTTGTTGCTCCAGAAACATCAGAGCTTGTTTGATTATAAAGCGAAGTTGAATTCCAAAGATAGAAAGTAACATTTCGCAGGCTTAAGTCTGTAGCATTGCAAGTAAATGTTCTACTTGAATTAAATAAAGAATTATTAGCCGGACTTACAAGCGAAACGCTTGGAGCATCTTCGTCAAGAGATATTATTGCTGAATAGACATCGATTCTTGAGAAATTAAGTCCAGTACCAGAATCATAAATTTGTTTTCCAGTATCATAAAGTACTTGTTCAATCTCCGAAGGTGTTTTTGTTCTTCCAGTTAAAACAAGATACTGATTAATTATTGCAATTGCACCAGCAACATGAGGTGTTGCCATTGAAGTCCCACCCGTTTCATGATATCCCCCGGTATACCAAGTAGAATTAATTATGGCTCCGGGAGCAAATAACCTAACCAAACTATTCCTATTTGCATGGCAAACAATTTTATCCGCAAAGGTAGTTGCATCAGTACAACCACCCAACCAAGCCACTAATCCAACATTATCATCATAAACATCACCAATAGCAGTTGCATTTGCAATGCATGCAGGACTTGATATATGAGTAAGATTGCCATTATTACCAGAAGCTATAACCACACTAATATTTTGAGATACCGCTGCATTAATAGCTGAACTATAAGCTGCCTGATCAGTGTCGCAAGATTCATTATAATATCCCCCACCCAAACTAAGACTTATAACACTTATATTATACTGTGAAAAATTATTAACGCACCAATTTATACCCTTAACAATATCGGCACCCCACCCCGTGCCCTCAAGATCTAATACTTTTATAGAAACAATATTTGCCCCGGGAGCAACCCCAATTAAACTTTTATTAGCTACAACAATACCTGCAACATGAGTTCCATGTCCATTATCATCTTCAGCACTTAAACCTTCTTTCAACCCATTAGAACAACAACCAGTAGGAAGAGCATAATTAGTTTCATTTCCACAATAACAATATTGAGCCAAAATCTTTCCTGAAATTTCTAGATGATCTGTATCTACCCCTGTATCTAAAATACATACTGTTTTTCCAGTCCCAGTGAGATTAATAGAATTAGACTGTAATTTGCTCGTCATAGTTGCATTCATTAGCGGTCTTGATTCTGTAAGAAATGCACTTACCCTACTATTAATTTGCACAAATTCTACATCCTTTTGGTTCTCTAATTTAGCAATCTGAGATAGATTTACTTCTACTACACTCAAATTAACTAAATTATTAACTTCAGAAGCTTTATACTTTACGATAACACCAACAGATTCTTCTGCACAAATAATAGAAAAAGAAAGTGAAAGTAAAACTAAAAATATAATTAGTTTATTTTTGAACATATTCCCTTAACACAGCCACAAGATTTAATATCACAGTTAAATACCGCAGCACAAACTCTTTCCGGACTACAACTCTGAATTATCCCCTCATATTGGCTCTTAAATTCACTGTTTACACATTTTTCTTCTCCACCCATACTACAAGAACAACAGCTAGTTTGAACTTTAACGCAATCACTATCCACAACACAATTATACCTTAAATCACCACACTCAGCCCTAAACAAAGCCCACTCTTCACAAACCTCGCCATTAGGTAAAGTACACATTCCAGAAACTCCTTGTTCATCTTCAACAAGTTCTAAACTTCCACCCTGCTCAATGCAAAAAACAGATGCAGGATTTGCTATTTCTGTAACATTAAGCTGACTATCTCTTTTAGTTATTTCTTGTCTAAGAACAACAATAACAACAATTAAAACAAGCACTAAAAAGCCAATAACCCAGAGTAACTTCTTATTGTGATGGATTCTAGAATGTTTCAACCCCTTTTTTCTTTTAATATTCATAAATTTATACGTAAAACTTAATTTAAATATCTTCTTATATGGGCAAAAAGAACCATAAAAACCTATATAAATCCATTTCTACACCTATTATAATAAAAAAGAGGAAAGAAAAAGTAATTCAAATTAATTAAGATGAAAATTTATGCAATAGGCGGTTATAACGAAGTAGGAAAGAACATGACTGTAGTAGACTTGGGCGAAGATGCTTTTATTTTTGACTGCGGATTATTTTTACCACCAATAGTTCAATTACAGGAAAGAGAAAAATCCACAAATGAAAAAGCACTTAGAGTAATTGGAGCCTTACCCTATGATTATTTTCTAGATAGTAAAGGTATTAGGGAAAGAGTTAGAGCAATTCTACCAAGTCATGCACATCTAGACCACATTGGAGCATTACCTTATGTAGCTTATAGATATAATGCAGAAATAGTTGGAACACCTTTTACTATGGAAGTATTAAAAAGTCTTTATCTAGATAATAATCTCCCAATAAAAAATAAGCTAGTAAGTGTTCAGCCTAATTCAAGTTATTATGTTCAAGGAAAAAATAAAAAGTACAAAATTGATTTTGTTAACATTACCCATTCAACATTACAAACTTCAATGATTGCATTACATACTGACGAAGGAGTCTTCATGTATTGTAATGATTTTAAATTTGATAAAAACCCAATTTTAGGAAAAGAGCCGAATTACGACCTCTTGAAAAAACTCGCAAAAGAGGGAGTAAAGGCAATGGTTGTTGATTCATTATATAGCAAAGATGAAAGAAAAACCGCAAGTGAAAAAATAGCACGAGGATTATTAGAAGATACTATGCTTTCGACACAAAATGAAAAAGCAGGAATATTAGTTACAACATTCTCAAGTCATATAGCTAGATTAAAAAGTATTGTGGACTTTAGTAAACAACTACATCGTAAACCAGTATTTTTAGGAAGAAGTTTAAATAAATATGTAAGTGCTGCGATAAACGTAAAATTATGCCCATTCACAAGAGACATTATAGTTGCAAAATATAGAAACCAAGTAGAAAAAATGCTTAAAAGAATAAATAGAGATAGAACAAAATATGTTATTGTTTCAACAGGGCACCAAGGCGAACCCGGAAGTATTCTTGATAGATTATCCAAAGGACAACTACCCTACACGTTTAATCACGAAGACCAAGTAATCTTTTCTTCTTCAATCATCCCAACTGAGATAAATATAAACAATAGAAAAATAATGGATGATCATTTAAAAAAGAAAGGTGTTAGAATTTTTAATAATGTTCATGTTTCAGGACACGCCGGCAGAGAAGATTTAAGAGATTTTGTTAATATGATGAGTGCAGAACACATTATTCCAGCACATGGTGACCCCGATAAATTAGCACCAATGATTGAATTGTGCAATGAATTGGGCTATAAAACAGGAAAGAATGTTCATTTATTATCCAATGGGATGGAATTAAAAGTATAAAATTAAAAACCAAGAGATAATAGATTTACTAAAAATGGTGGAACAAGAAGTTTTAGCTGGTTTAAAAAATGCATTGGATAGAGGACAACCCCTTGAAAAAGCCATACAAAGTTTAATTAATGCAGGTTACAACCCTGCCGAAGTTAGACAAGCAGCCCAAGAAGCAAGCACAAGCATTCTTCATCATATTTCAAATTCAGAAGAACAAGAAAAAATAAAAGAAATACCAAAAAAGAGCTTCTTTAGTAAACAAACACCTACTTCACAAGAAACTCAACACACATATAACAAACAAACAATTGAACCTCGAATAGATAACGCAAAACCAAAAAGAAAAATACCTAGAAGTGTGGTAATACTTTTAACAGTATTGGGAGTTTTGCTAATAATAACAGCAGGATTCATGTTTTTTGGTAAAATTCTTTTAGATATACTCTTCCCTAAAGTATAATAAAGGTTTAATAACTGTAAAAACAAAATTCTAAAATGATATACTCGCCTGCTGAAGATTCTTGGTTATTGGAAAAAGAGATTACAGAATTTTTAAAAAGAATAAGAAATAAAAAAAGAATTAAAATTTTAGATATGGGCTCTGGTTCAGGCATACAAGCTAGAGCTTGCATAGATGCCGGAGCAGATAGAACACAAGTATTATGCGGGGATATAGACGAAAATGCAGTAAGAATATTAAAATCTCAGGGTCTAAACTCTATTCAAACAGATTTATTCTCAAATATAAAAAACCAAACAAAATTTGATTTAATAATATTCAATGCCCCCTATCTGCCTGAAGATAAACAAGAAGATAAAGAAAGCAAACTTACCACAACAGCAGGCCAGGAAGGTTATGAACTAATTCTCAAATTTTTAGACCAAGCCAAATCCCATTTGAATAAAAAAGGCTCAATTATCCTTTTATTTTCCAGTCTAAGCAAACCCAAAATTATTTTAGATTATGCAAAAAAGATAAAATACACCTACAAAAAGCTTGGTGAACAAAAGCTCTTCTTTGAAAAACTGTTTGTCTATGAACTAAAATAGTTAGCCTATTGTCTCCTTTATTACAATTATCTTTAAATATTCCCAAAATGGCGAGTTTATATGAGAACTAAAAAAGAGAATTACAAATCTAGTTGGAAGTATAAGGAGGTAAGAATATAACTTGAAGTTCGCACACCTGGGAGATTGTCATCTTGGAGGTTGGAGACAGCCAGAATTACAAGAAATTAATTTCCAGAGTTTTGAAAAGGCAATAGACCAAAGTATAGATGAAAGAGTTGATTTTATTCTAATAGCCGGAGATTTATTTGATTCAGCCTATCCACCAATTGAAATCCTTAAGAGAACTTTTGCAGTCTTTAGAAAAATAAAAGATGCAGGGATAAGAGTTTTTATGATAGCAGGCTCACATGATTATAGTGTTTCAGGAAAAACCTTTTTAGATGTTTTAGAAAAAGGAGGTTTTTGCGAAATGTGTAAATATGATGAAAAACCCGAAGGTATTTATTTACAAGCTTCAAAATATCAAAACTTTGAGATTTATGGTTATCCAGGAAAGAAATCAGGTCTAGAACTAGAAGACCTAAAAAGAATAATTGTTCCTAAAGACAATAGTAATTTTAGAATACTAATGTTGCATACTACTTTAACAGAAGCCATAGGAAATTTACCAATTGACTCAATAAGCATAAAACGAATGCCTAAAGCAGATTATTATGCATTAGGACATCTGCATATTAACTTTGAAATAAAAAAAGATGAAAAACCAGTATTATACTCTGGCCCAATTTTTCCAAATAGTTTTCAAGAACTAGAGGATTTGTGCTATGGTAGATTTTATATTGTTAGAGTAGAAGGCTTTTGGGAAGTAAAAAAGCACGAGCTAAGAATAAAAGAAGTAAAAAGTTTTAATATACAAATAGATAATGCATTAACAGCAACAGAAAAAATAATATCAGAATTGGAAAGGCATGATTTAAAAGATAAAATAGTTCTTATGAGACTTACAGGAACACTAAAACAAGGCACAAACGCAGATATTGATTATAAAAGAATAACAGATTACTTAAAAGAAAGAGGAATTTACAGTTTCTTAAAAAATACAAACAAACTTATATCTCAAGATGAGGAGCTTAATGTTAAAATTCCAGCAAGTGAGATGAATAAGGTAGAAGAAATTCTTGTTCAAGAATATCTCAAAGATAATCCAGACAAATTTAACAACCTTATAGTTCCCTTAATGCACGCCTTAGACTTACAAAAGCAAGAAGACGAAAAAACAATCATCTATGAAACCCGATTATTCTCAGATTTAAATAAAATCCTTGGTTTGGATTTAAAGGCTAATTAACATGAATAAACAAATAATATTACCTAAAACATATATCGATGGAATAACAACATCAACCATATTTTTAGCAGGACCTTCAAGGAGTACCTATGATTGGCAAAGCGAGGCTATAAGAATTTTATTAGACCTACAATCAGATTTAACCATAGTAAATCCAAAAAGAGCGGTTCAAGGAGATTTAATAAAAAGGGTTATTGAAGGAGATAATACTCATTTTTCTAGGCAGCGGGCGTGGGAAAGGCATTACCTTAACTTGGCTTCAAAAACAGGGTGTATAATGTTTTGGCTACCGGAAGAAACAGAACATTCTTGTAAAAAAGTGTATGGAGCCATGACTAGAGTAGAAATAAGACAATGGATGACGAATTATAAGCATGATAATTCAGTTAGATTTTGCGTAGGTTCAGATGGAAAATTTCAAGAATTACACACTATTGTATATGATTTATCCATAGATGCACCAAGTAAAATAGTTCTTCCAACCCTCGAACAAACTTGTCAAGAAGCGATTAAATTAGCAACACAACACCAATAAAAATAACATGCTCATAAAAAGTATAAAAATAAAGAACATTAGAAGCTACAAGGAAGGCGAGGTAGTCTTTCCAGAAGGTTCAACTCTTCTTATGGGAGACATTGGCTCAGGTAAAACATCTGTTCTTCTTGCCATTGAGTTCGCATTATTTGGACTCCAACCAAGTCAAAAAGCCAATTCTATTTTAAGAAATAATGAAACAGAAGCAAGTGTTATTTTAGAGATACAAGTTGATGATGATAATGTAATAATTGAAAGAAGCTTGAAAAAAAGTGGCAAGTCAGTTGGACAAACTGATTGTGCTATAACTGTCAATAATGAAAGATTTGAAGGAAGTGTAACAGAAGTTAAAAACAAAATACTTACAATCTTAAATTATCCTCAAGAATTTGCTAAAAAAACAAATGACCTATACAAATTTACTGTTTATACACCTCAAGAAGAAATGAAACAAATTATTCAAGAAAGCAATGATACAAGACTAAACACACTAAGACATGTTTTCGGAATAGATAAATACAAAAAAATAGAAGAAAACATTGGTATTCTAACCTCAAAATTAAGACAAGAGATAAAATTGTTTGAAGGGCAAATAAGCAGCATAGAAATAAAGAAGCAAGCCCTAAAAAGTAAAAATGAAATGGTAAAGAAAGAATATGAAAGAATAATAGAGATAGAAACAGAAATCCAAAAAATACAAACAACAAAACAAATAAAAGAAAGTGAGGTCCGTGAATTAAAAGAAAAAATTAATGAAAAAAATAAGCTTCAAAATGAATTTGAAAAATCTGAACTTACACTGAACAATAAAAGAGACATTATCTATAACTTTGATAGAGAAATAAATTTAATAAAAGAACAAATAAAAATAAAAGATCAAATTAAATATGATGAACAAGAAATTACTCTTCTAAAAACAAGAGCACAACACCAAGAACAAATAATAAAAGATTTAAACGAGCAATATATTATCACCATTACAAACATACAGAATAATGAATTTAAATTAAAAGATTTAAAGACTCTAATTGAAAAAATATCAGGTTTAGAAAAATGTCCCACTTGTCTTCAATCAGTTGCCCAAGAATATAAGCAAAACATCGTAGTAAAAGCCAGTGAAGAGTATAATAAATTTGATAGTGAAATTCAAAAACTAAAGAGGGATAAGGAAGAGACAGCAATCAAGCTAGAACAAATAAGAAAGCAAGTTGAAACAATAAAAAATTCTATTTCAGAAATGCAAATAATAAAGATAAAATTAGAAAATCTTAATGAAAAAGAAAAAAGAATGATTCTTATTGAAAATCAAAAGGTTTCTATTTTAGCCGACGTTACATTGATAAAAGAGCATATTGAACAAATAAACCAATCCATGAAAGACTATGAAATCTATGAAAAAGTATTTGAACAAAAAAATCGCGAGTTCCTTGAAATTCAATCCAAGGAAAATCAAAGTCTTATTAAAAAAGCAGAAACAAACCGAGGTATCCAATTTCTTGAAATACAAATTAAAGAGATAGAACAAGAAATAAAACAAATAGAAGAGATAGTAATTAAGTTAAATTATTTGAAAGAACTAGAATTTTGGCTAAATAACAAATTTATTGAACTAGTTTTATACACTGAAAAAAATGTTATGCTAAAGTTACGTGAAGAATTCTCTCAATTATTCTCAAACTGGTTTTCCATACTTGTTCCAGAAACACTAGGGGTAAAATTAGACGAGAGTTTTTCTCCAATAATACAACAACAAGATTATGAATTAGATTATGATTATTTATCAGGTGGAGAAAGAACAGCAGTAGCTCTAGCCTATAGACTTGCATTGAATCAGGTTATTAATTCAATTTTAAGTACGATTAAAACCCGAGATTTGGTTATTTTAGATGAGCCCACAGATGGTTTTTCAGAAGCCCAATTAGATAAAATCAGAGATATTCTTATGCAGCTAAAGGTAAAACAACTGATTATAGTCAGCCACGAACAAAAAGTCGAGGGTTTTGTTGATAACATAATTCGCTTCAAAAAGATTGATGGCGTCACGCAAGTAGTTAAGGAGTAAAAAGATAAGAAAAGTTAATAAAGAAAAGTAATAAAAAAGTCTAGAAATTAGTTCTTCTTTCTATTTTTAAAAAATAAAAATCCAGCTATTAAACCAACAATAAGCAAACTTGCACCAAGAAAAGAACTTGTTTGAATTGTTAAATCTGCAACAACTTTTCCAGTTAGATTAGATGATAAAAAAAATATGCTTCCAAGAAGCCCCACAAGAGCAATAAACCCATAATTTCTTCTAAATCTTCTACCATCGTCATATGAGGGTTGATCAGATTGATAAGGCTTTCTTTTTCCAGGATAATCCTGGCTAGGAAGAACAACATCACCATATCTATCTATAAAAGACATATTTCTAAATCTTCCTTTAGTTGGATCAAATCCCCTTGCATCATCTTTCCTCATTTGTTCAATAAGAGCCCGACGTTCTGCTGGAGTACTCTTTTTTGCCATAAGAATACAATTGAATCATACCTTATAAAGTTTTACTAGAAAACCAGGGTAATGGTAAAATTTATAAACACTAGAATTATGATAATATTAGAATTGTAAGGGTGTTTTAGATAAAGGATATATTTCTAGTATATTCTAATGCAGAAAATTTAAGGTAAGAAAACAGAAGAAAAATTAAAAAATGGAAGAAGATATTAAAAAAAATATATTAAAAACAGGAACAAGTATCCTTGGAATTGTTTGTAATGACGGCTTAGTTCTAGCTGCAGATAGAAGAGCTACGGCAGGAAACATAGTTATGAACAAAAACGAAATAAAAGTATTCAAGGTAAATGATTATCTAGTTATAGCTGGTTGTGGAATCGCAGCAGATATAAAAAGAGTACCAAGGATATTAGCTGCAGAATTAAGGCTAAAAGAATTAAGAACAAAAAAAAGACCTTCTGTAAAAGAAGCTACAAGCCTACTTACAAATATGAATTACTCAGGCATTAGACAACCCTCAATGATTCCTCAACAAGCAGGATTTTTACTTGCAGGATATAATGAAGATGGTACTACAGAATTATATTCAATAGAACCAGCTGGAGGATCCACAAAAGTAGAAGATTATGATGCAAACTTCGGAAGCGGTATGCCTTTTATGTTAGGTCTTTTAGAAAGACAATATAAAAAAGACATAAATACAAAACAAGGAGTAGAACTGGCGATTGAAGCAATAAAAGCATCAACACAAAGAGATAATGCTTCTGGAAACGGAATGGATATTTTCATAATTGCTAAAGATAGCATAACTAAAGTAGTAGAAAAGCAATTAATCTCAGAACTTAAGTAAAAAAGCAATTTCAAATTAGAGATCACTAAATCATATTAATTATTTAAAAAAATGGCAGATATATTAAAGGATGTACAAAAGGATTTACCGAAGGGCGTAATTAGTAGTGCTAATTTTGAAGGTGCAAATATAGTATTATACACAGATAGCCCTAATTTCTTTCTTGAAGGAGAATCGCAAATAAAAGAGATAGTAAACAAAATAAAAAAAAGAGTTGAGCTTAGAGCAGAATCCAAATTACTTGAGACTCAAGAAAAAACCGAAAAGATAATTCGTGAGATTATCCCAGCAGACTCAGAACTAACTCAAATATTATTTGACAGCCAGCGTAGTATTGTTGTAATTGAATCTAAAAAACCAGGCCTAGTTATAGGAAAAGACGGAAGTTTATTAAAAGAAATAAAACAAAAAACATTTTGGATACCTTTAGTACAAAGGTCTCCTGCAATTGACAGCAAAATTACAGAAAATATTCGTGCAGTTTTATATGAAAACAGCAATGCTCGTAAGAAATTTTTAAATGATATTGGAAAAAAGATTTATACTGAATGGAACCCAGAAAAAATAGAAGAATGGGTTAGAGTTACATTTTTAGGTGGCGGTAGACAAGTTGGAAGAAGCTGTATCTTATTACAAACCCCACAAACAAAAATCTTATTAGATTGTGGAATTAACCCAGCTATTGGTGATACTAGTGAAAGATTTCCTTATTTAGACGTTCCTGAGTTTAAGATAGACGAAATAGATGCTATAATTTTAAGTCATGCCCATAATGACCACTCTGCTTTAATCCCCTACTTATTTAAAATGGGTTACCGTGGACCGGTTTATACAACTGCTCCAAGTAGAGACACAGCAGCCCTTCTAGCCTTAGACTTCATTGGCGTAGCCTATAAACAAGCAGAAAAGCCCTTATTCTCCTCAACAGATATTAAAGAAGTAGTAAAACACACTATCTGCTTAAACTTTAATGAAGTTAGCGATATAGCTCCTGATATTAGAATCACATTATATAATTCAGGACATATTTTAGGAAGTGCCATGGTTCATATTAATATAGGAAATGGTTTGCATAATCTTCTTTATACAGGAGATTTTAAGTTTGCAAAAACAAGGCTATTAAATCCTGCCAATTCTATTTTCCCAAGACTTGAAACAGTTATGATGGAATCAACCTATGGTGCAAAGGAAAATGTCCTACCATTAAGAGAAGACGTTGAAAGACAATTAATTGAAAAAATAAACGAAGTAATAAGCAGAAAAGGAAAAGTTTTAATTCCAGAATTAGGTTCTGGAAGAGCCCAAGAAACAATGCTAGTGCTTGAAGATGCAATGCAAAAAGGCATTTTACCAAAGGTTCCAATATACATCGATGGTATGATTTGGGATATTAATGCTATTCATACAGCCTATCCAGACTTTCTAAACTCTAGTTTAAGACAACAAATATTCCAAGGCGAAAACCCTTTTGCTTCAGAAACATTTAAACGAGTAGGAAGTCCACAAGAACGTAAATTAGTAATTGAAGGTGAACCCTGTGTTATTCTAGCAACTTCAGGTATGTTAGTTGGTGGAGCTTCTGTTGAATACTTCAGAGAATTTGCTTCAAATAAAAATAATTGCATATTGTTTGTTTGTTACCAAGGAGCAGGCTCACTTGGAAGACAAGTACAAGAAGGACTAAAAGAAACTAGAATGATGAAAGACGGAGTAGAAGAAGTAGTTGTAGTAAATTTAGAGGTAGTAACCCTGGAGGGATTCACTTCCCACGCAGGAAGAGGCGAACTAATCAATTTTATTAGCAGATGCAATCCAAGACCAAAAAGAATAATAATTAATCACGGTGAATCAAGCAAATGTCTTGATTTAGCCTCAAGTCTATACAAATTAACTCACTGCGAGACTAACACTCCAAGAAATCTTGAAACAATTAGATTAAGATAATTAATTTAATTAATTAATAGATATAATTAATATATTTAGAAAAAAACTAAAAACATTATTCTTAAGATCAAAAGTATTAATCTATTCTAAAGATTACTGAAACTATTACATATCAAAAAGATTACATACTATTAATTGAAATAAAAGCAGGATTAGTAACATCAGGGGTAACAGCACTTGGATTTAAATCAATTGAAGAGGTTACAGCTAGTGTTTTTTCCTTACCATTAACTTTAACAATCGGAGCAATTTCTACTTTAACATAGTTCTTATAGTTGTTACTTAAATAATAGGTTCGAGATTCTAGTTCTCCAATAATAGTTTGAGATGTATAAGAATCAATTCTACCATTAGGCTTATAAAAAATAAATTTAATTCCACTTAATTCTACATTTCCAGCACCCCTTCTTACTTTAACAAAAACCATAGACTCCCCTGCAGATATCCCATTATACAAATAATCAGCAGTTGTATAGGTTCCACTAGGCTCAATAAACAATTCAAGAGAAGCATTATCAAAAGCAGTATTTTCCCTAACAAAATTAATTATCCAAACAGAAAGCAAGCTTACAGCAACAAGTCCAATTAAAACCAAAAGCACAGTAACAATTATATTAGATTGTGCTTTCTTTCCACCTTTTTCCATCTCTTTTTTCATTTGTATTTTTATCCCTCTTCGTTCTTCCATGTTAGATTATATTATGTGGGATTATATTGTATTATATTAAACAATCCCGAGTATTTAAATATCTTGTCTTTTTTATTTTACTTTTTTGATTTTTCTTCATTTTTTTGTTTTTTGTTCTTTGTTTATTTACTTGTTTTAAGGACTACTTGGACAATTCTTTTCACATTGACCCCCAGAATCGCATGTTAAGGTCCCAATATTACCCATATTAGGGCAAGGTGCATAGAAAAGAATTTTACCACCAACCGGACCTGCAACGCTCGCACTACTTAAAATAGATGAAGTTATTCCAGATAACCTTAGATTTCCACCACTTTCACAACTTTCATACACACACCCAGAACCAGAACCACTATTAGCTACAATTAAATTAAGAATAGAATTATGAATAATTGCCCTTCCACCAGAACCGCCCATATGATTATAAGTATACCCGCCGTTTAAATAGATATTATTAACTAAAGATTGGTTCAAGACTATTCTTCCGCCAGCACCCCCAGAATCAGAAGGCCCATCCCCTCCCGAAGCATATATATCCTGAAGAGAAGAATTAATAATAACTAGATTTCCACCAGAACCCCCTATAACATCAGAAAAACCATCTGCAAACAGATTAGAAGCAAAACTATTAATAAGAGTTATATTTCCCCCATAGTTACCACAGCCAGTATATCCAGGAGGACAATTATACAAATCAGGTATTCTACCACTAACATCTAAATTCTGAACATGAGAATTTTTAAGGAAAATATCGGCAGCACTTAAAGAAGATTCAGTTATAAAATTATTCCCCCTTATTTGATTTATAGTTCCAGAAAGCATAATCCCCAGTATTGTAGTATCATTTAAAACCAACTCTCCCAAAGAATCTGAACCATCAAGACTCGTAAATGAAATATTTCTAAAAGTAAGAGAGTTTCTATAAACTCCGGGATAATTACCTAAAATAATATTATCTGTTGAATGACCAGCACCATCAAGAGTAATGTTATCTCCTTCAATAAAAAAGCAACTAAAACAATCTTCAGTACTACAATCTAAAGATTTATTTAAAATATAATGCGTATTTGCACTACCAAGGAAACCACATTCATTTAGATAAACAATAATAGATGGAGCAACATAACTTGTATTAACAACACAAATTTCTTGGGAATTACAATAATAACCTGTTGGACAGTTTTGTGAGAAAACACATGTATTTTCACCACCAACACCGCCAATAACATTCGTAGTATTAAACAACTGCATCATCCAATTATCGCAAACTTTTAGCTGTGAAGAAAAACCATCACTCGGATCAAAACAACCACAATCCCAATTACCATTAACCTTCATACAACCATAAGCAACAATAAAATTAGTGCCTTCGAAAAATTTACCTCCAGAAACATTAAGGGTTAATTTCTTTGTTCCAGTTCTATTTATCCAATTTGTCGGATCCCCATAATCATCCATAATCCTATTTCCATTGAGTAAAAAAGGAATCCAATCTCTATTAGAAACACTGTAATAATAACCAAAAGAATAAACTACTGCTTCTTTAACTTCAGAAGGCCAACTCACAGTTACATTAATAGTTATAATTTGTGAAGAAGCATTGCTCTTGTCTAAAACAAATTTATCAGGAGTAATATTAAAAATAAGATATTTTTGAGTGTCAATAGTCACTTCTGGCAAAGAATAATTAGAGTTTGCATAAAGATCAGTATTATCAAGTATAAATCTACCTGTTAAAGAACTATCAAAAAAAGTATTCACTAAATAAAAAGCACCACCTAAAACAAACACCAAAAAGAAAATAAAAAGAAATCTTTCTCCCTTAAATGGGCTGCTAAAATTATTTTTATTTTTGGAAGCCATATTATTTATACTTGTCTACAAAATACTTTATTGTTAAACCTGCTAGGATTAATATGAACAATACTAAGATAAGTTTCCCAAAAGAGGTAAAATTATATTCTCCGAAAATGAGATTATCATTTGATTGCTTAGACAGATTTAAATCAAGACTATCACCTTGAGAATAATTTAAAATAATGTTGGTATCATTGGTTTCTCCAGGCCCATAATCTGTTGGACTATTCGGAGGTTTAGGAAATTGAACCTCAGCAAAAATGAAATTTAAAGAGAAAACAACTAGAAGAATACACAAACCAAAAACCACTATACCATCAACACGTCTTTTCATAAATCTAGTAAATAACCTTAATTTATAAGTCTTTTTGTTATAAGAAGCATATTACCTCAATTAGCACATTAAAATTATTCAAATCTTTTAGATAAATAAGAAATTAATTTAACTATGAGAAAGATTAAAGCAATTGCAAAAATAAAAATAATTACTCCTATTAGTACATTAAAATTATTTTTTAAAATCTTATCTTCTCGATTTGACATATCTAAAACCCCTATAACACCCACCTCGCAATTTCTTTCTATTATTGCAGGGGAAGAAGTATCGCATGCAGAATCAATTCTAGCACAACTTCTAATTTGTTTACTGTTTATACAATTTTCCCACTGAGTACAAGTCCAATTAGTTAAACATTTACTTACACCCCTACCAGAACCCGAGCCTCCACCACCAGAACCCCCTGTTTCTCCACTACCCGAGCCTCCAGAGCTATTATTTTCTGGATTCACAGGAGAGCAAGCCCCACAATCACTAGAACAGGTTGAACAATTTTCATCATTATTACAATAATTATCTCCGCAATAAAGTTCATACTCTATAATCCCCGAATGTTTTAAACCAGAAACAACAAAGTATTCATCTTCAATGGAACAATTATAATCCCCTAAGCTTCCAGGACAGGATAAAATACTACAATTAGAAATTAGGTCTGTAATATTTTCAATTATTGCGCGATCTGCAATACAAACTGCATTAGAGGTATTCTGTTGTTTTTCTATAAAAATAGTTTTAGAAGAAACATTGAGATTTTTTATAATTGCATAGGTTTTATTTAAACCAGAAAGATTTTCATCAATAGAGAGGTCGCTTAAATCAAGGTCAATATAAGAAAAATCGTGCATAAACTCTAATAGTTTATTCCCTTTAAAATTTAATTCCACCTTTTTTTCACCTGAAAGATTTTGGTTACTATAATTTTGAGAATCTATAGCTAAAGAAGTATTATTTAGGGTTTGATTTATAACTTTACCTATTTTCTTACAAGAACCAGAAGAACATTGTTTATTTATTCCACAGATTTTTCCATCATTAAGGTTAGAATATTCGCAACAAGAGGGGGTCCAATTAATTGTTTGCATTTCCCCACACCTTAAATAATAAGCTTGACCTTTTTTGAAATAAAAACTTGTTTGAAAAGATTCATCAAAAAGATTGTAAGAAGTCCCATTTTTACCCATGTGGAACAATGTTGAACAATTAGCACCAAGCAAATTAATCTCATTAAGAAATCTTCCAGCAGTATACTCTTCTGAGCAGGCCCACACACTAATGAATCTTCCGCCCTCGCCTATTTCAATTGTTTGTTTATAATCTGGTTTTATGCCCCTGAGGGTTAAATTAGAAATAGAATTACCTTTTGTAATTATAAACGCGTCTCCAATCTCGAGAGTTGCTTCAGATATGCTTGCTCTTGAGGGAATAAATGAGCCTGTTCCGCCCCCGATAATCTTATCAATCCACCAGGACTCTAAAGATTCAGGAGAAATTCCATGAACCCCTCCAACTTTCCTAAATCCCATAGGGGGAAGATAGCCATTATATAACGCGAGATAATCTCCAAATTTATAATCTTCTCCAAAAAAAGAATTAATAGTATTCTTTTCTGGAATCAATGGAATGGAGTAATAAGCAGTTTCTCCAGGTAAAAGTTCTTCAAAAACAAATTCCTCACTATTATTAAAAGTGCAAAATCCTTCTGAACAATCATCTTCACAGATACTAATCTCCTTCCAGGTTGCATTCTCACAACTTATTTTTCTTTTTGAGTCTAAACAATAAGAATGTCCTGCTGGAATTGTTTCACCTGTCGAGTCAACAATGCACGCATTTTTATCAAAATGGCATCTATTAATTCCTTGCAAATCAAGATCGCAATAACTCAAATAACCTGCAGAATAACTTGCACAAAAATTATCATCTTGACAGGATCGACCAATTAAACTTTTAGAATTACAAGAGTTATTGGAATAAATCTCATTCGAAGAACCACAAGAACCGCTATCACATAAAGAATAAATCCAGTTAGAACCATCACAAAAAGCTATTGTAGAATAATCCAAACATTTGGAGTTCCCTTTATCTATTGTAAAGATTTTATCTTTAATTCCAGAATATTCCGAATAATAATTGAAATCCGAACATTTAGAAGAAAAAGTGAAACCTGTTGCATTAGATTTTCCACAAATAGACAACAAGCATTTCTCACCAAAACTATTAAAACAAAATTTGTCTCCATTTAAATCTGCTACACATTTTCCAGCAAGACATTCGCTATCAAGTAAACAAGAAGCACCAACACCTTTTTTAGTAATAGGTTCATCACTTAATCGCATTAAAGGGTCTCCAACAGCTATAACACCTGTTAAACATGCAATTGGTGCGCCTTGCGAAAGAACAGGGTTAGTGTCATATAAATAAGGATTTCCAGCCAAATAAACCTCGCCTAAAGTTAAACCGCTTGAATATAAATACGCCCAATTATGTGAAAGAGGATTTGCATAAGGCTCATCAACATAGCCTAATGCACCAGAAAAACTTCTTGAATAATTTGTTCCACCAAATGCATTTGGGGCAAAAGAATCTATAATTTTCCCCTGCCCAGGAGATGCACCGGTCATTCCAGTATGATTTGAATTTCCAAAAAAGTTTTCAGCATTCCAACTTTCCATAGAAGACATTATAGCCCTATTTGAAACATTAAAATCAAACAACCCAGGAGTGGTTATCCAACAACCATAACCATAGTTACAACCCAAATTAGAGCGCCAAGGATAGCCCCTATGATAACTTCCAGAACCATAATAATAAATAACATCTCCAGAAAGATTATATTTAAAATTACTAGTCTCTAAAAAAATATTAGAATCATTAACCTTTGAATTAATTAATAAATTTCTAAAAATACCAGGTTCGTTATCAGCTATACTCCATCTTTTTTCAGCATAAGAAGTATAAGTTAAATTGTTGTTTATCTTAAAATAAGAGCTATAATTAATCATCTCTGGACCCTGCCCACTTTTTTTCAAAAGAGTACCTGAAGAAGTAAGAGATCCAATAAGTGAAGAACTATGCACACCCAATCTAGAAAATATTGTTGATAAACTGGAATTCTGAAGAACAAGGTTATTCAATACTGAAAAGTCATTTACTCCATTAGTATAAACACCATCTTTATAGAAAGTTTCATTATTCTTAATTATATTTAAAACAAGAATAATATCTTCTGTTCCAAGAATAGCATTTTTTCTAACAAGAGTACCTGAAGAAGGTAGAGCTTGATTATAATTTAAGTCTGTACTTTGGAAATATTCATTAGAAGCCCCAGGTATAAAATATGGAAAACCTCCACCCCATCCTCCTGGAATGATGGATCCGCAAGAATAATCTGTTCCGCCCTGGAATGGTGCGTTCTTATACTCTTTCCCTTCAATCAGATAAGTTTCCCCACAGATAAGATTAGCAGGGCCATCAAAAGTAATTAAAACAGAGTCAGTATCTGCATCTACAACCCATTTTTGATTTTCAACAGCAGAGGCAGGCATCATAGATTTATCAAGCATGGCTTTAATGTCTTCCAGGTTATATCCCTGAAGAAAAGAAATAGCAAATTTCACATTACTATGTTCTCTTGGATCAAAATGCTTGAGATCGTAATTATCTGTATAAAAATAAGTATTCCTCAATGTAGAATTAATTGTCTTTCCATCTGTAGCTAAATAACCTGCAGCAGATCTGTGATCAACTTTATAGGGAACGTCCTTAGCAACAGCCAGATGAGTAATAAATTTATCTGGATTATTATTTATCCAACTCTTTAGGGGGCCATTGATATAAGTTTCAAAATTAGCTCTGCCCATATCTTGCTTTGTGGCAGGATTAGAAAAAGAATTATTTGGAATATCCAAGCCCAATAAACTTACTCCAGGCCTTTTCTCAAGATAATAATTACAGATATCAGTTGATAGTTGGCTATTAGAATTATATATGCACAATGCATTTTCGTTTTGTGGAACAAAATTATCTTCTAATTGAATGAGATTAGTTTTTTCTTTTTGAAAATTAGAAAAAAATCCCTTTAGAAGGTCCATTGGCACATCAACAGCCCTTCCAGAAATAGCCACACCAAAGTCAGATTCATAAAAAAAGCCATTAGGAACTAAAAGAAAAATCAATAATAAAAAAAGTACAAAAAGTAAAACCCAAATTCTCCCCTTTAAACCCATTATATAGGTAAATAAATAACATTTATAAAACCTATGTCCAAATTACCAACCCCCAAATAAAACTTAGATTTAAAAACAGCCCTTTCCTTAAGGTTGCAAGAGGTAAAAATTCTAAAAGAGATAAAAAATAAAATGAAACATAATACAAAAATAACCATAATCCTTTTAGGAATGTTTATCTTAACTCAATTAATTGCATTGTACATAACTGGTTTTTACTTAGACAATCATCAAATTCCCTATGGATTTGAACAAGGAAGAGATGCAAGTCAACAATCAGGTTTTACAGTTAGTTTTTTTGCAAGTTTTATCAGTTCATTTATTCTTGCTATTTTAGTAATCTTCCTTCTAATGAGGCTTAAATCCGCCTGGCTTATGCGTATCTGGTTCTTTTTAGTAGTCATATTCGCCATAGGAATAAGTTTAAACGCTTTTTTTATTCAGGCAAATTTACCCTATCCTGCAATTTTAGGGCTAGTTTTAGGAACCCTCCTAAGCTATTTTAAAGTTTTTAAAAGAAACATAATCCTACATAATCTAAGTGAACTATTAATCTATCCAGGAATTGCAGCAATTTTTGTTTCCATATTAAATTTACCAATAACAATAATATTACTCATTCTTATCTCAATTTATGATATATGGGCTGTTTGGCATTCTGGAGTAATGCAAAAGATGGCTAAGTATCAAATAAACAAAGTAGGAATATTCTCTGGATTTTTAATTCCTTACGCAAATAAAAAAGTTAAAGAAAAAATTAAAGCCCTTAAACTAAAATACAATAATAAAATACCCCAAAACATAATAAAGAAAAGTAAAATAAAGGTTAACATAGCTATGCTAGGCGGAGGAGATGTTGCCTTTTCAGCAATAGCATCAGGAGTATTCTTAAAAACAACAGGAAACATTTATGCGAGCCTAATTGTTACTTTATTCACAACTTTAGCTCTAACTTATTTATTTATTTTTAGTAAGAAAAAGAAGTTTTATCCTGCGATGCCTTACCTAACAACAGGAATCTTTCTAGGAATGTTAGTTGCTTGGTTGTTCATCAGATTTTTTTAAACCTATGTCTGTAGGTTTTCTTGTTCTATCCCAAAAGAGATGAGGTGCACTGTGCGCTAAATCTAAATTAAAACTCATAACTTTTGCTCGAACTTCTCTTGCAGTTACTCTCTCCCTTTCAAAAAAAGGAATTAATTTCAAATCAACTTCTAGTGCTCCTCTACGAATTGCTAAACATTTTTTACCTTCAGGAGAATAAACATAACCAACATATCTTCCAAGAGTCATTATACTTGAACCTGGATTATATCCAGTTATAACCCCTGAATAAGATAAATTCGGTGCTACAAGATTAACCCAACAGCCATCTTCTTTTGCAGCTTCAAAAAAATCGCGTTTCCTTTGACCAGGACCAAAACCATTCTCCCCCATTTTATCTACTCCTATATTCCTGACAAGGAACAGTATCATTCCCAGGAACATAAACTCTAAAATAGGATTTATTTAAAATAGGCTTATTATTAGAACAACCTAAATCAGATCTTAATGCCTTTAAAAAAGGAGTAGGAATCAAATTAGCTTCTTGTTCCACTAATTTCAATTCAAAAGAATCAGCAGGAATACTTTCAGAGTTCAAATTTAATCCTTGTCTTTCAGCCATAATATCTGCAACAGAACCAGGTTGGTTAGCAGGAAAAGTAATACCTGAAACAGTAATAAAATCAGAATTTTTTGAATCTCCAAATATATAATCACATTTGCTTTTCAAAGATCTTAATAAATTTTTCATTTTATATTAAAGAACATAAATTAGGATATTTAAACCTTTCTAAAGAGTTGTCACTGCTAAAAGACAACACAATCAAAACATTTATAAACCCATGTTTCTATGTGGAGTAGTAAAATTTAGATAAACATTTTAAAAATTATCTAAAACAAAACACCTCAAAATGAATAAAATAACAAAACGAATAGTTATAGGCGCTTTAGCAGCTGCTGCTTATCTAGGAACATTCAGAAATAATTCAGGATTTCCACTACTTCATAATGATATAACCAAAAATAGTTATGGAATTTGTATAGGCTTTGCTAATCAAATTAGACCCGATGTTACTTACAAAGGATTAGTTCTAGGCTTAATCAATATTAATGCCGGAAAAATAAACGGGGGCTTATTAAGTGCTGCTAATACAGCAAGAGGCAGAGATGCAGAAATTAATGGATTAGAAGTAGGTCTAATAAGCGGAATATCTGATGATAAAACAAAAGACCTAAATTCTGCAACAAGAGGAATTCAAATAGGATTAGCTAATGGGAATAGAACCCCTGAAGATTGTTTAATAATTGGATCTAATGTGCTTAAAAACTACAATGGAGGCTCACAATAAAATGCCAGAACCAACACGAACAAGACTAGGAACAGAATATTTAAAAGCAATCAATTTAATCAAAAAAGATTTACAAAAAGATATGAGAAGTTTGATGTATGGTGCAATTGCAGGAGCAGGATTAATTGTAGCTGGATTAGGTATACCTGTTTATCATATGATAAAAGGCGAAAGAGAAATGCCCATAGAACACTCTAGTTATGCACTAATGTTAGCAGGTTTAGGAGCTGCAATCGGCGGAACCTCAACAGGCAAACTTGCTAATGGACGTGGCATATTATCTCAAATAGAACAACTTGAAGAAGAAGTAATAAAAATAAATACAACACCAAAAACAGAATAATACTCAATATAAAATGATAATAAAACCAGAACTAGTAAAGAAAATTAAGGACTACTTTAACCTTAATATTTATGAAACAAAAGTTTGGATAGCTTTGCTTGGAAAAGGCGTTGCTAGTGCAGGCGAAATAGCTGAAATGTCTGGAGTTCCAAGGTCAAGAACATATGATGTTCTAGAATCTTTAGAAAAACAAGGCTTTGCAATCTCAAGAATTGGCAAACCAGCAAAATACATTGCAGTAAAACCAGGAGTTATTCTTGAAAAGTTAAAAAGTAACATGGTAAGAGAAGCAGAAGACAAAGTAAAATTATTAACAAAACTAAAAGATTCAGCAGAATACACTGAAATAGAATCATTATACCATACTGGAATAAAACCAGTAAGACATGAAGACTTATCGGGCTCAATAAAAGGAAAATCAACAATTTATAATCACATGCGAGAATTACTTGAAAATGCAAAGAAAGAAGTAATTATATGCACTTCTTCAAAAGATTTTAGTGATAAAATAAGATTATTCACAAGTTTAATTGAAAAATTAAACAAATATGGCATAAAAGTAAGAATAGCTTTATCAGGAAATGAACAAGACATCAAGAAATTAAGCATGAAAGTAAAACAAAAAATAAAGAAAGTTGAAATGAATGCAAAATTCTTTATTATAGACCAAGAACAAATCTTATTCATGCTATCAGACCAATCAACAGCAGAAGATGAAACAGCTATTTGGTTAAATACTTCTTTCTTTACAAACGCAATGGTTTATTTGTTTAACCAAATTTGGAGTGATTAAAATGCCAAGAATAAAAAGAGCGTTATTACTAACCCCTTTGCTAACAGGAATTCTTACTAGTTCATGTGTGAGTTCAAGAAAAGTTATCCCAGAAATTCCAGAACCAACATTAGATTCTTGCAGACTAAGACAAATCTCAGTTAATGGTACACAAATATTTGATGAAAATAAAGATGGAAAAGTAGATTATATGGTTGAAAGAAAAGAAGGACATACTGTTACAGTTTATAGAAATAGAATGTCCCCTGAAAAAATAAGAGAATATGAAATGGCTTTAGAAGTTTCAGGAAGACTAGCATTACAAGAAGCACAAAAAGAATATGCGATTCAAGTAAAGGCTAGAGACTACCGATTACAAAAACAAAGAGGTAAAAGATAAAATGCCAGAAACAATAAACCCACAATCATATCAAGAAAAACCAAAAGTTAAACAACCAGATAGCAAATATGTTGTAGCAACTTATCTTAGAAGATTTGAAACTGGAGCTGAAGAACTAAATGCATATACTCAAATTTGTTCAGATTGTTCTAGAATACAACTTATGAGAGTAAGTTTAACTAATCCAGGAAATAGTTCAAATACTGGATTTATATTTAAACAAACACCAGGCAGCTTAGAAGGATTAACAATAGTAGAAATTGAAAGAACATGTAGTATACCTGAAGAAAAATTTATAGAGCCCTATGAATTAAGAGTCAGAGTTTATGCTATGGGTGGGACTAAAAGAATACCCAACCCAGAAGCAGGCCAAATAGTTGAAAGAAGAGGTTTAAGGAGAGTAGAATAAAATGTCAGAAAAAAAAGAATTATCAAGACCTGTTTTCAAAGATTATTATCAAGCTACACTTTATAATACAGATTCTTCTAATCCCATTATAAGATTCCAAGGACAAGAAACAAGATATATGGTAGCCATAAGAGCAAATGGAGAATATAGTATCCTTGATTTAAAAGCAGCAAAAGTTATGGGTGCAAATTATAAGGCAACAATTCAAGGAAAACTAGAATTACAACCAAACCAAGACCCACAACCAGAACAGATTGATTTAGAAGGACTAATAGTAATGGGTTTAGGTGATATTATAGAAATAGTAAGCAAACAAGAAAGCACAGCAAAGATAGTTCCAATTAAACATGATCTAAGTACAAAATAAAATGTTTAGACAACCAATATCACCATTAACAAGAAGTAGAAATGAAGAACCTATAAAAAAGGGTGAAACAAAAACATTTGAATTCAAAAGAAAAGTAGAATCAACAAAAGACCTACAAGAAGGAACAATTGAAATAGGAATTAATGGAAATTTAAGATACACAATAATATTAAGCAGTTATGACCCTATAAAAAGAAAGTATGGTCGACCTGTAAATGGTACCTGGACACGTATGCCTACGAGAGGATCAACCTGTCTCGATGAAATAAGAGGCGTAGTAATTGATCCAAGAACAAATTCACTAGAAGTTACTTTTCTTGATGAAAATGGCCAAGTAATACTTAGAACTCCTTTTGTATATCCTGAAGCAGGACAAAAATACATTTAATTAGAATCTAAACAAAGGAAATACTCATACTTTCTATTATTTTCTTGTTTTTTGTTTTAAAAAATATCAAAAACTCTGAAAAATCTTTAAAATTATCCTTAGAAGCATAAGCAATCTTCTTTTTTATTATAATCTTTTTGTGCTCTCTTTTAAACAATGCTAGAGCTTCTTTCATACTGGTATTTGGACCCCTAAAATCGATTTTATTCTTAAGTTTTCCAACAAATAATATTTTTCCCATATTACTTACTTCATTATAAACAAAATCAGAATTAATAATATCAAAATATCTTGAAGCTTGTTGAACAAAAAACTCATGGAACTTACGTATTTTTGTTCCAGCTATATCTCCTGCTTGTCTATTACTCTTAACTTCAATTTTAATAAGTTTTTTACCATACTTTTTTTCGAACTCGCTTTCTTTATCAATAGATTTAAAAAAATCTGCACTTGGTTTCTTCAAAAAATTAATACAAACGACTCTAAACTTTTCAAGACACTCATTGGAAAGCCCAGCAAGAGCGTTTCTCTCTTTATAGGTGGGATCAATAAGAACAAGGGGTGAATTTAATTTAGATTCATTCATAGAACCAATTAATTCTTGCTGATTTTTATATAACTTGCTTGGATCTAAAAATAATTTCTTGCCTGATTCAGTTTTAGCAATAGCTTTAATAAAATTCTGAAAACCATTATAATAAACCACAAGAATTTCTAAAGCATAACCTGAAAATCCCCTAATATAACTTTCAGCCCCATAACAATCTTGATAATGGGTAAATGCCTTAGCAACTTTTATTTCATTACTAAGTTTTTTATTTTTATTTATCGCTTTAGTAATATATTGAACATGAAAATAACTTAAATCAGTTATGTTCCTAGCTTCAGAAGGTTTTTTTATTTCGATTACCGGAATAATTTCAAATTCAATTTTATTATTAATTTTAAACCTATAGTAATCGCGAGAACCATGTAATCTCTCTGACTTTTTTGGAACTATTTTGCTAAGCAACCTGAAAAGTTCTTGCTCATTATATTTCTTATTAAATCTAACAAATAAGTCAATGTCATACTTATTTTTCTTGATTATTGTTTTTTTAGCAAAACTTCCGCCGATAAAAACATTTGCTTTTATTCTATACTTTTTTAGATTAGATTTAATTCCTTTAATAACTTGAATAGTTAACTTTCCAAGTTCAGCTAGTTCTTGTTCATTAGGATTAATAACTAAAAGCTGTTCATCTAAAATGTTCCTTATTTTTTCAACCATCTTTTTATTATAAATTATTTTCTAAAGCCCTTTTTAGTATTATTCTCTCTTTCAAACTCTTTAGCTCTTTCCTTAAGTTCTTTAGCATTAATTTTTAAAGTACTTGCTAAATCAATAATATACTTACCTTCCTCAAGTTTATAGATAAGTGGTCTTTTCTTACTAAATAAATTAACAACATCAATCTCAAACTTGCCTGGCCCTAAAACTCTAATCGACTCTAAATCAAGAATAACCGGTATATCTTCCTTCTCTGAAATTCCAATAATCTCTCTAACATCTTTCTCTATTTTAATTTTATCCATCCTATCTATTTCTTGGATTTTACTTTGTAATTCATTAACCATCTCTTGAACAGCAGGTTCAGGACTTATGATTACATTACCTGGAGCTTTAGAAGTCTGTGATACACGAGTGTTTTGAGAGACATGGGGGACTTGAGTAGATTGCACCCTAAGCCTATCATAATACTCTTTTTTAATAAAATAAAAAAAATGGCTCTTACAAGTACAACCAGTAAGCAACTCTTTAGCAGCATCCGGATATAACTTCCCGCAGTGTACACATTGATGGGGCATTTTAAATGAATTTATATTAATTTACATTAATTTCTCCTTTATACTTGTCTAAAAGATATCAAGTTTATAAAACTTTAGAAGATTATTGTTTCTAGATAGAAGTTTGATTATTAAGTTTCTTCTTACTAGGAGTTTCTTCTTTCCGCGAAAACTTTCTGTTTTCGGGGCTCAGAAAAGTATGCTTTTCTATGTCTAAAGAAGAAACTTCTATTTACTCATCATAACTTCAAGCTTAGAAGGATCTTTCTTCATATCCTTTATAATAGAAGCAGGACCAATAACTGTCAAAGACTCAGTATCTCCAACCAAAGCACTAGCAATTCCATGCTTTACTTTAGTCATAAAACCCATATTGTCAGGATTAGGGCTTATTACAGCTAATTCTATTCCTTTAAACCCCTTAATAGTACCAACCATAACCATTGTATCTTCAATTAACCTGGTTTCTTCTTCTGCTTTTAATCTACCTTGAATAACAATTACTTTATTTTTTAAAATAATTTGCAAGAGCTTTTTTATTCTTTCAGTTGCACTCAAGCCAGAGATTTCTGAATAAGGAATAAACTGAATTGTTAATCCACCACTCGAACTTTTGTTTTTACCCATCTTTATTACCTCTTTTTTATTTTATACTATTTTTTTAGTTTATATTTATTTTGCTACCTTATTTTTTAGTAAGAGATTCTTTTTTTAAAAAAGAAACTACCCCTTTACTTTTTTAGCTAATTTAAATAAGGATTCATAAAACTCTTCCATATTAGTGCCATATTTCGCTGAAATTCCTACAACATCATATTCTGGAAAGGCAGCTTCAACTTTTTTCAAATCTGACTTCTTCGAATCTATTTTATTTGCTACAATCAATACAGGTATTTTCCTAGCAACTAAATTTCCAATAATAGTAATATTAACTTGTGAATAAGGATTTTCAGTAGAGTCTATTACAATAACAACAGCTCCAACATCATCCAACCATTTAATAGCATCAATAATTCCTTGTGTAGCTTCTTTTGCTCTTGTTTGTGCTTCTTTCTTCTTAACCTTAAACTTTAGAAAATCTTCATAATCAATTTTGGTAGCAATTCCAGGAGTATCTATTAATTTAAAACTTAACTGATTATCTTTATATTTAATATCTACTTTTTCACGAAATTGCACCTTTCTAGTTTCATGAGGTACTCTAGAAACAGTCCCAATCTCTTCACCAGTCCAATCCTTACAAATCCTATTAGCTAAGCTTGTTTTTCCAGCATTAGGAGGACCATAAAAGCCCAAACTAATATTTTTCTTGCTCTTAAATATGCCTGAAAACATCCTACTGAAAAAGTTACGTATTATTTTTATTACCATTTCCTCATTTTTAATTTTTTTAATAATTGAATATAATTCTAATGTTTTTAAATCTTTATTTTCTTGAGTTGCTATTATTAAAGTTGTTATTTAGATTATTGGGCTTAGTATTATCTGGACGATTGCCAAAATTACTTAAATTAGTATTTTTATTAGCTGGAGAATTACTATTTATTTTAGTCATACCCCTTCTTTGAAAAATTATTAATGGCTTAGGAGGAACATTAGGATTAGCGATGTTCTTTCTATCAAAGATTTCTTTTTTAACCTTTATTTTCTCAACAAACTTAAAGATAGGAATTTCCCACATGCCTGTTCTTTCACCTTTATATTTATGGTAGGCAAAGTCTATCTGTTCTTTATCCCACCCTTTTACTTCAAGTTTAGAGTAAATATCTTTTCTTCCTAGAGTTTGGTCTTCAGCATTTTTAATGAAGTTAATCAAGTTATACAAATCATCCTTATTCTTAAATAAATAGCCCTCATAATGCCGTTTATACCATTCTTGAGCCACTATATACAACACAAAGAAAATAAACAAAACAAGTATCCAAAGCCATATTATTCTTGCCCAAGGTTTACAATCACTTCTGCAATTGTCTGAATTCTCACCAATACTTGATTCACATTTGTCATTATAATTACAAATAACTTCTGAATCCACCAATATTAAATCTGAAAAGCCAGGAAAATAATAAACTGGAGAATTATAAAGCGCAACAGACCTATCCAAAAGGAGAAATTCAATACTTTTTTGAGCACCTTGTGCAAGATTTTCATATTTAATCACCTTGCCAGAACCAAGAGGCTGACTAGTAGCTCCTGAAAGAATTGCAGAACTATCTGTAATTACAAAATAAATACTATTTAAAGAAGACAGAGGGGTTATCTTAAAATTAAAATAAGAAAGTAAAGGAACATTAAGATTATTATAAACAGCCTCGTAAACTTTTGACTCTCCAAAAACATCTAAAAAGGACACAGACCAAGAATAAATAGATTCCATTAAAACCTCATCACTTACTGATAGAGTATTTTGTGTAGAACGAGCATCAGCTATATTAATCATATTCTTTTCAAAAAGAAATCTACCCGAAGAAGAAGTTGTTGAATTAATAAAATCAGGAAGATTAAGTTCGTTAAGTTGTGTAACTATAGATACATACTTGGAAGAATCATCACCAGCATTTTTATATTCATTTTCTAAAGAGACCAATAGTTCTTCTTTAGTATCTAATCCCAACTTAGAATTAATATTAGTTTTAACAAATGAGGGAAATAAACTAGTTTGTGTCTTTAAATTAGAGACTTTGGTCTTATAAAAGCTAATAGTTTTATTGATGTACTCCCTTGGTGATATTATTTGTATAGTAAAACTTTTATTAACCGAACCCAACTCATTTTGAGCATTAACAATAATAGTTTCAGTCCCAAGTTCTGTATAAGCGTGTTTAACCCTAGAAGTACTAGTTTCTGCAGTAGAATTATCACCAAAATACCAAGTATAAATAGAAGAATTACTTGAACCAATTAAAATATAAT
>Ga0268280_1000333_pt1 | contig 42455 bp, 32 predicted proteins | sample saktaG_9_FD_190139 | JGI IMG/M metagenome (GOLD analysis project Ga0268280, IMG submission 190139) | Saline water microbial communities from Sakinaw Lake, British Columbia, Canada - sak_2011_5_24_40m | ecosystem: Environmental > Aquatic > Non-marine Saline and Alkaline > Saline ...
TATCCTGAGCCAGGATCAAACTCTCCATTTGTATGTAAAGTTTTTCTTAACTCGTCTTATTAATTTTATTACTCAAATTGTGTGTTTTCTTTGTTTTGTCATCTGTTCAGTTTTCAAAGACCTATTTGTGCACGCTTTCGACACGCGCTTTCTTATTGTATCATATGGGTTTCATCAAGTCAACAATTTTTACCCTGAAATCGCAACTTTTTTTCGAATAAAAGAAAGGGCATAATGACTCCCCTTCAAATAACTCGTTTTTTCGCACATTTTTGCGATAATTATACAATTTAAGCAACACTAAAATGGAAAAAAATATGTCCGTTTTGAACTGTTCCCAAATAAAAAACTTGGTGGGGAACCAAGTTCTTTATGAGGGGGGAGGAGAATTATTTTTTCCCTCTAGTCTTGACGTCGAATACAACGGCGCCAATGAGGACCAATCCTTTAACGATGTATTGCATGGCTTGACCGACACCAATCAATTGCATACCGCTTGATAGAGAAGCCATAACGATTGCTCCAATAATAGAACCTGTGACTTTTCCAACTCCACCTGAAGCGGAAACTCCACCGACGAAAGCACCTGCAATTGCATCTAGTTCAAAGCCGGTTCCAGCAGTCACGGTTGCGGATTGAAGTCTTGACGCAAACATGATTCCAGATAAAGCTGATAAAAATCCCATGGAGCCAAAAACCATCAAAGTAATATTTTTAACGGATATACCCGAGAGCTCAGCTGCAGCAGGATTGCCTCCAACAGCGTATATATACCTTCCAATAACCGTTTTGTTCGTAATCAGATGATAGATTGCCACCACCACAAGAACGATGACAACGGTCCAAGAGATTCCGCGGTACGTTGCAAGTACCAAAGCAATGCCAAGAATAATGATGGAAACAAAAAGGATTTTTGTCGCAAAAACTCCTTTTCCAAGCACTTTAAACTGGTATTTTTGTTTGGTTTTCCGAACTTTGAATTCATTCAAAATATAGAACACAACCGCTACCGCACCGATAATCACCGTTAATAGATGAAAACCATCAATGTTCGCAATGTCTGGAATATACCCATTTGATATAGCGTTGAAGAATGGACTTGAAATGATGATTGTTCCAGTCGCCTGGGTCACTTGTAGAAGCGCTCCTCTAAACAAGAACATTCCTGCCAAGGTGACGACGAAAGCTGGAATGCCCATTCTTGAAACCAGGAATCCATTCCAAAGTCCAATAATCGATCCTACAATTAATACGAGAATCATGATGATGATTACACCGAAAATACTCATTGCGGGACTTTGGTTGAAAAATGGTATCTGTTGGAATGTAACCATTAAAATTGCGGCTAAAGCTCCAATGAACCCGGCAACGAATCCAACGCTCAAGTCAATATGTCTAATAATGATAATCAATGTCATTCCAACCGCCAAAACGGCAATATATCCAGTCTGGTTGAGCAGATTGGAAATATTTCTGGAGCTTAGAAAAAGTCCGCCGGACATAATCGCGAATACAATCATAATCACTGCTAGTGCAATGAACATTCCGTATTCTCTAACATTTTCTTTTAATACGATCTTTAATTCATCAATATATTTTTTCATAAGTTCTCAACATTCCTTCTCTAATCGGTTGCGATTTCCATGATTCGTTCCTGAGTGGCTTCTGCTCTCGAAAGGACGCCTGCGATGTGTCCTTCATTCATCACATAGATTCGATCGCTCATGCCGATGACTTCGGGAAGTTCAGAGGAAATCATGATAATGCTCAAGCCTTGCTCAATTAAAGCATTGATTAGTGTATAAATCTCATATTTGGCTCCGACGTCGATTCCGCGAGTCGGTTCATCCAATATTAAAACCTTGGGACTCGTAAACAACCATTTTGCGAGGGATACTTTTTGTTGGTTTCCTCCGCTTAAGTTCTGTACTTTTTGCTCTATTGATGGTGTTTTGATATTAATGCTATCACGATATTCATTCGCAATCTTAACTTCTTCATTCATATTAATGTATGCATACTTGGAGAGTGCACCTAAATTGGCGAGAGATATATTTTGTTTCACATCTTGAATTAGAATCAATCCATTGCCCTTTCGGTCTTCCGTCACATATGCAAGTCCATTCTTAATGGCGTCTTTGGGATGTCTTAAATTCACTTTCTTCCCCTCAATGAATACGTCACCGGTCATATTGTAGCCCAAGGGGTTCCCGAAGATACTGAGTGAAAGCTCTGTTCTTCCAGCGCCCATAAGACCTGCAATTCCAACGACCTCTCCTTTTCGGACAAAAAAACTGGAGTCTTTGACAACTTGTCTTCCAATTTCATGATTGAAGGAATTAATGTTTGCGACTTCCAAAATGATATCACCAGGTTCTTTCGGTTTTCTTTTTGGAAATACATCATTGATTTCACGACCCACCATATTTTTGATGATGATTTGCGATTTAATTTCATCCTTTTCTTTGGATAAAGAACAAATCGTCTTTCCATCCCTTAATACAGTGACGGTATCTGCAACTTCGATGACTTCTTTAATTTTATGAGAAATCATAATCGATGTAACATTTTCTTTTTTTAGTGTTTTTAGAAGAACTAAAAGGTTTTCGCTCTCTTCATCGGTCAATGCAGCTGTCGGTTCATCCAAAATCAACAACTTGACATCTTTGCTGAGGGCTTTTGCAATCTCAATCAATTGCTGTTGTCCCACACCAAGGTTGACAACTTTTTGTTCTGTATCAACGTCCAAATTCACCATCTTCAAATATTTTTTACTTTGAGTGATGGTTTCGTTCCAATCAATAAAACCGCCTTTGTGGATTTCGTGTCCCAAAAAGACGTTTTCGTAGATGCTTAGTTCTGGTATTAATGCAAGTTCTTGGTGAATAATTGCAATTCCTTTGGCTTCGCTATCACGGATACAGCTGAAATTTTGAACGTCATCCATAAAGACGATATCACCGGTATATTCTTTACTTCCATAGACACCACTCAAAACCTTCATCAAAGTGCTTTTGCCAGCTCCGTTTTCGCCGACCAAGCAGTGAATTTCACCAGATTTGACGGCAAAATTGACTTGATCCAATGCGCGAACGCCGGGGAAGTCTTTTGTTATATTTCTCATTTCTAAAATATGTTCCATGGTTTCTCCCCTTAATTAGTGAAAGCAGTGGCTTAAGTACCACCACTGCTATCATCTATTCGTCTTTAATTATGCTGGGAATGTAAATTCTGTTTCTGCGTAATACCCTGAATCAATTAAAGCTGCTCTAACGTTAGCTTGATCAACAACGACGACTGCCGTTTGTTTTGCTGGAACGTCAATGCTTCCATTGTCATAAGATCCAGTTGTTGTTGGAGTTCCGCCTTCCAATACTGTAACAGCCATTGCGATTGCGTCAGCAACAAGAGTACGTACGTCTTTAAATACTGTCATGGATTGTTTTCCATCGATGATGTATTGAACAGATGCGATTTCAGCGTCTTGTCCAGTTACATAATAACTCGTAACGTCTGTGTCAGCTGCGAATGCATCAGCGATTGCACGAGCGGTTCCATCGTTTGGAGCAAGGATGAATACATCGCCCTTGTCAGCAGCTGTAGTTGCTGTCAAGTTGGATTGAGCAAGGCTCAATGCTGTATTGAAGTCCCAGTTCGTAGTGATTTGTCCGATAATGCTAGATTGTTGCGTTCTTGTCAAAGTTGCATTTGCTTGCAATCCTACTGCTTCTGCAGAGTTCTTGATAACGAATGTTCCGTCAGCAATTTTTGGTTGTAATACGTTCCAAGCACCTTCGAAGAACAAGAATGCGTTGTTGTCAGTTGCTGCTCCAGAATACAAGTATAATGGATTTCCAGCTCCTGTTGCATGATCAACCAAATATTGACCTTGAGCTTCTCCAACAGCTACGCTGTCGAAAGTAACATAATAGTCTACTGCTTCTGTGTTTGTAATCAAACGGTCATAAGCGATAACTGTAATGCCTTCTGCTTTTGCTTTTTCAACGGCTGCGCCTGCTGCGTCACCATCTTGTGCACAAATAATTAAAACTGTGATTCCCTTTGAAATTAATGTTTCAACGTTGGAAAGTTCAGTTGCAGTTGATCCTTGGCTGAAAAGAATTTCAACTGAGTAATCTGTGTCAGCAAGAGCTGCTGTAAATCTTGCTTCATCTTGAACCCATCTTGGTTCATCTTTTGTTGGCAATACGATACCAATGTCAACTTTTGTGCTTTGGCAACCTGCTGTGAAAGCTACCATTACTACGGCTAGTGCTAAAAAGAAAATACTAAATTTTTTCATAATCCTATCCTCTCTATTTTTTTAAATCTACATAGTAAGTATAGAATAAAAAACGCTTACATAAAATAGATAATTTTACTATTTCTTTGTGAAATTCTCTTTTCTTTAAAAAAGAAGAGCGCTCCCTTAGGCGCACTCAAATTTAAACAGAATCATTTACAAATTTTTGATAGTCAATCCAAATATATTTGGAATCTGTAATCACATATGAAAAATCATCAAGACTAAGATTGTTTAATAATATGTTTGCAAGTTCAACAATTGCTTCGGCCATGCTTTGAGAATCATTGAGAACCGTTCCATATAGATACCCATTATTCATGCTTTCGATGGCTATATCTAGGCCATCAATTCCAACAACGGGGATCCAAGGCTCCGTATCTCGATCAATCACTCCATTCATATCCATATCATCAAAATACTGATGTTCTGTTAATGTCTTAATCGCTCCAATCGCCATTGCATCATTGTTTGCAATCACGACCTCGAATTGATCTCCGTATTCTTCAATTAACTGATTCATTGCAATTTCAGCGAGATCCATGTCAAAATTAGCGATTGCAATATCTAATACCTCGACTTGGTAATGTTCATTTTCCAATTCATCAATTACATATTTAGTTCTGGCTTCGGCGTCTTGATGCCCTTGTTCGCCCTTTAAAATGACTGCTTGAATGACTCCGTCAGAATTTAGATCGAATTCATTAAGGCTGTATGGGTTCCCTCCGAAAAGATCCATAATGATTTCAGCTTGTAATTCTGCAGATTGTTTTGCATCCGCTCCCACATAATACACAGAGTCATACAAATCCATATCTTCAGGTAAGGGTTCTCTATTGATGAAGATGATTTTCGCACCAGTTTGTTTTGCTTTTTCAATCATCGCATGGGCACTCAGTCTGTCAACGGGATTGATAATGATTAAAGGATTGTCTTTTTTCAACACTTCTTCAAGATATTCGTTTTGAATAATCTGAGAATTTTGACAATCATAAGTTTCAATTCTGAAATTCATGAGGTTCGCTTCTTGTATCCGAGATTCAAAGTCTCTCATGTAATCGTCATTCATGTCATAAATCAGAAGTGGAATGACTGGAACGCGAGTCTGACATCCGAAAAGCAATAAAAACATAATTAATATCAGCGCTTTTTTCATTTGATTTCCCCTCGGTCAATCGGCATTTTAATGGTCACTTTTGTATATTCGTCAAGTTCACTTTCAATAAACATATCGGCGTTTTTTCCATAGTACAATGTCAGTCTTTGATATATATTCCTTAGCCCGATACTTGTCGATTGAATTGCACCTTTGAAGATCTTTTGAATTTCGTCGATTCGATCTGAACTAATTCCATACCCTTCATTCTGAACTTCCAAATAAACATAGTTGTCCTTTAGATATCCTCGAATTGAAATGTGACAATAAGATTCTTCTGGCAATAAGCCATGTGTAATTGCGTTTTCTACAAGGGGTTGAAGAGAAAACTTCAACACTTTGCAGTCAAGCGCTTCTTCTTGTATCTCAAAATCAAAATGGAATGAGTTGTGATATCTTATTTGCTGAATCAGCAAATAATTTGACACATGTTCAATTTCGTCACGTAAATTTACGAGTGTATCTTCTCCGGAAATACTCATTCGGAAAAATTTAGAAAGTGCGATGATTGCTTTTTCCACATCTGCATTTCGTTTGTTTTCACTGAGCCAGACTATGGAATCAAGCGTATTATATAAAAAATGAGGATTGATCTGATTTTGCAAAGCAATAAACTGAGTCTTTCTCTTTTCTCGTTGTTCTTTCATGACACGATTCATCAACTCTCTAATCTGTTCGCTCATTGAGTTGAAAGCTTGAGACAATAATACAACTTCATATTGGCCGGAGAGCGTAATCATGGAGTCAAAATCTCCCTGCTCAATCTTTTTGATGTGATTTTCCAACTTATTGAGTGGGCCTGTAATTCTTTTTGAAAGCGCTGCGGAAGTAAGCGCGATAATGATCATGGTTGCTCCAAAAACAATCATGATTGTCAGAAGCATGTCGAATTTCGTGTTTGTAATTTCGTCGACATTAATAAATGTGGCAATGTTCCATCTTGTGTATTTAATCGTATTCACATTGACGTACATATTCAGGTGATTGATTTTAATCAACGCGCCACCAATAATAAGGTCATTCATGACTTGGACAGATTCACACGTGTCATCGCTACATAATGATTCTGACGAATAGATCAATTCTCGCTTCTCGTCGGTAATGACAATATGACCTTCGGTTCCCAAATTGGTCATCGTAGCGAGTGTTTTGAAGTCTTCGGTGTCAATATCGATTGCCAATACTCCATTTGTTTGAACACCATTTTTATAGTACTGAATAAATTTAGAAATTGTAAAAACTTCTTTGGTAGAACTGTCAAAGATATCCTCGATATGGGGACTGCTGAAGTGATGGATGTCTTTCAAATCAATTGCGTTTTGAAACCAATCCTTTGACCGAATTTCATCTGAAAGAACTCCTTCAGAACTGATTGAAACAACATTCCCTAAATTATCAAATAGAGCTACTGTACGAATGTTTTTGTCCAAAGAGCTCGTGGTTTCAAATACGCTATTCAATTCTTCAATTTGATTCGTTTTTGTGAGATCGGCAATGTATTTTTGCAACGCGTTAGAAGAATCTATAACGTTACTTAAATAGCTTTCATAATTTAAGATAACCTGCTTGTTGATTTCTTTTGAAGTGCTTTCAATCAAATCATCAGTACGGCTAAAGATAATTCTATAAGAAATGATTGAAAATGCCATCATGCTTAAACCAACAATCAGCATCGTCATGATGAAAATGCTATTGCCAATACTCAGTTGATTAATTCTTTTGATCATTTCGATATTCCTTTGGTGACATAGACGTATACTTCTTAAAGCTGAAGCTGAAATAATAGACATCGTTGTATCCAACTGCGGATGCGATATTCAAAATTTTATCTTGGCTGAATTTCAAGAGCTCCATGGCTTTTTCCATTCGAATTTTCACAAGATACTTGTTAAAGGTGGTATCAAGGATTTTCTTAAATAACATCGCAAGATATGAAATGCTGATATTTAATTTCTCCGTTACCATCTCCATGGATATGTTGGGATCTGAATAGTGTACGTCCAAAAATTGAACTGCTTCATTCAAAATGACGTTCGCATGAGATTGGGAATTTTCGATGTTGTGATTTCTGATTTGAAACGTCAATTCTGAAAGATAGGTAAAGAGTTCGTGTAATTGATCAAATCTTGATAACACATCGAATAAGTCCTCTTTGATTACTTCATCAATCTCGACAGATAAACTTTTTGCAAATTCCAAAAATATATTTGTTAGGCTAATGATAAAATACCGTTTGTTTAATAGATATCCTTCATTGAGTCCATATCTTTTCTCTAGAGAGGAAAAAAGATTATGAATGGATTTAGAACTTTCAAACTTAATTGTATAGCTAATTTCATCGGACTCTTCTTTGGTTAAAACCAGATCCGCCTTTTTACGCGTTTTAATATCCCGATAAAAAATTAAATCTCCAATATGCAAATAGTTTCCGTAAGACAAGGCCTTTTTTGCTTGAAGCATCGAAATCTGGAAACGAGTAAAGTCATCGAACACTTCTGAGATTCCAATTTTCACTTTCGCATCGCTGAAATCTTCTTTTGTGACGAGAATGCCATTCAAATAGGATTCTATCTCATTTTCTTGAATTTTATCGGCTTGTAGAATGAATACAAAACCGAATTGACTGTTGAAAAATATAGGGTGAATTCCTTTTGGTGCTCTTGTATTAAATAAATTCATAAGAAAAATGCGAAGTTGCTCCATCTTCAGCAATTCTTCTTCATCGATTTCGATGATTCCAATGATGTTTCCTCCCTGAAGGTCAATTCCGTAGACTTTGAATTTTTCAAGATCGCTTTGCTTAATTTCAGGAAGTCTCAGCAAGGTATTGAACTGATGCTCTATCATTGCTGGAAGATTGCTTTGAAACAAAAGATCCAATCGTTCCTGGTTAAAAGTGCTTTCTTTATCTTGGTCTAATATTTCTCTCAGCCGTGTCAAAAAAATCTGAACTTCCGAATCAGAAATAGGCTTAGTCAGGTAACTGACCACATTAAGTTCGATTGCCTTTTTTGCATATGAAAACTCATCAAATCCGGAGATAAATGCCACTTTTGTCTTAGGATGTTCAATCCGAAGTCTTCTGGCAAGTTCCATTCCGTCAATGAACGGCATTCTAATATCGGTTAATACCACATCAGGAGATAATTTTTCGACGAGTTCTAATGCGTCGTATCCATTGGATGCGAGCCCAATGATTTCAAATCCAGAATCCAAAGGAATTTTAGAAGCAATCCGGTTTCTGACCTCTTCTTCATCATCTGCCAAAATCATTGTGTATTTCTGTTTGTCCATGTCCATCACCATACTCCATATTCTACCAAATGGGAGACTAAACGTAAAGGAATAGTTCAACAATGTCGTGTCCCTTAAAGCTCAATTATATAAATCAGTTAAGCAATCTGCATCTAGTATGAGAAAAGGGACGTCGCGTCCCTTTTCATTAAATGAAATTTATAATTTCCGTTTCGTTTGTTTTTTGTCTTCATACATTCTAGAATCTGCCATCGCAAGTAATTTTGATGCGTTTAATCCTAATTCATCGGTTGAACTGACGCCGTATGCAAATGAAGCATCAATGTGCGCCTTTGAAGCCATAAAGCCTGTCTTGTGAAATTTGGTTCGAATTCTTTTCATTCTGTCAATCGTATCTGCAAAGGTTGAATCAGGCAACCCAATTCCAAATTCATCTCCGCCCAAGCGACCGATGAAAGAATTTTCAGGAATGCCGTCGCGAATCGATTCAATAATAGACACTAAATAATCGTCTCCGATTTCGTGTCCGTATTCATCATTAAACTCTTTTAAATTATTAATATCAATCAGAACAACCGTCATGATTGATTTTGTCTTTTCACAAGCTCTTAAATTAGATTCAAGCATCTTATTGAAATATCTTCGAGTATAAACTTTAGTCAACTCATCAAATTTAGATGGCAGGATGGTTTGTTCATAAAGTTTATGAATCGAAATAACGATTTCAACTTCTTTGGTAAACTGTTTCATCAATTCCATATCACGTTCGTCAAAAATATCATTAGAGTCAAAATTATCCAGATTCAATGATCCAAAAAACTCACCATTATATTTGAAAGAGCAAGACAGGCATGATTTTGCGACTCCTGCAGCTGCAAAGTTCAATGCATCATTCTTTTCCTTGCTGATATTAATTTGGTCAAAAACTTCCAAATTCTTTATAATCGTCGGTTGGTATTTATCTTCCAATTTTGATTGAAACAAGTCCTCAAGAGTCAGCGTGATGTTTTGTAATTTTTTTAAATCGTATTTAACGGCGGCTTTAAACTCCATGAATTCTCCATTATATACAAGTACGCTGCCGGCTTGAGATTTCGGAATCAACCTGATGGCTTCTTCTAGTACTAATTGAAGTACGTCTTCCAATCGGTCATTTTTCAAAATCTCCATTGTTGAAGCAATAATGGATTCAGTAACCTGGTTGCTTTCGTTAAGTTCATTGTATGCTTTTTCTAATTTTTCCATGGATTCAGCCTGAAATGCGTTTTGCTTATCCAACTTTTCCAAAGAGTGTCTTTGGTGAATAAAGAGGTTGTAGTGAACTGAAGCATAAACAAACCCCGATAGCGTCACCATGAAGGAAAGCCTTAAATCTGTAAAAAATAGAATTGAAAATCCGTGATACAGATACATCATCAGGTTAAACAGAACGAATGAAGTTACAAACAGAACAAATCTTTTTCTTCTTGGATAAATTTGAACTAATGAAGCCGCAATGACTGCGATGAAGAATGACTCAATCTGATTCGTTACGCCTTGATAAGCATAACTGACATAAATACCTGAGAATACAATCGCAAACGGAAATAAATATAACAGTAGTTTGGCAAGAAAGGTTGTTTTCTTGATCCAATTCTTAATAATCGATAAAAAGGCAATAAAAGACAAGACCATCATTATCACAACAATCAGGAATGGCGTCTTTGAATGAATCATTTCGGGAAGAACAACAAAATAACTGACGAGTTCAACTAGAAAAATAAGAACTGCAGTCAGCGTGCTTAAAATCAGGTCATAGTCAAACTGGCTGTGCCCAACTGTCATGTCGCTAATCATCTTGATTAGCTTTTTCACTTGTAGTTTTATATTCTTCAAATTCATCACCTTTACAGTGCGTCGAAACCATTATACAATAAAATTGAAATTCATACAACTTTCTTTTAACTTCAAAGAAAAAATCCGAAGGATTTCCTTCGGATTTTACTTAGTAATTTTTCAATTATTCTTCAAAATCTGCGTATAAGTCTTCTTCTTCTTCAGGCATTTCATATTCTAGTTTTGTGTGTCTTAGAATACCGGTTCCTGCTGGAATCAAACCACCGATGATGACGTTTTCCTTGAGTCCAAGAAGTGGATCGGATTTACCTCTTATGGCAGCATCTGTAAGTACTCTTGTTGTTTCTTGGAAAGATGCGGCTGATAGGAAGGAATCGCTTCTCAAACTTGCTTTTGTGATTCCAAGAAGCACAGGTTTTGCAATCGCCGGACGAAGTCCTTCTGCGAAAGCTTTTTTGTTGGCTTCGATAAAATCATTAACAGAAATTTGAGATCCTGGAAGCAACTCGGTATCGCCTTCCAAGATGACATTGAGTCTTCTTGTCATTTGACGAATGATGATTTCAATGTGCTTGTCGGAAATATCAACACCTTGTGAGCGATAAACCTTTTGAACTTCCTTCAAAATGTATTGTTGAACGGAAGGCATGTCCGCAACACGCAACAATTCTTTCGGGTCGATTGCGCCTTCAGTCAACTGCATTCCCGCTTTGACTTCTTGACCTTTTTCAACCAAGGATTGTACGTTGCTATTGGTTTCATATTTTTTTGCTTCAATGTCGTTTCCGACATAGATAATGAATCTTTCCTCAACCGGAACGATGTCTGTAACGATTCCGTTGATTTCGGATATAATTGCTTTTGCTTTTGATTTGCGGGCTTCGAACAATTCTTGAACACGAGGCAGACCTTGTGTAATGTCGTCACCGGCAACGCCTCCTGTATGGAAGGTTCTCATTGTCAACTGCGTACCAGGCTCACCAATGGATTGGGCAGCAATGGTTCCTACAGATTCTCCAACTTCGGCTTTGTTTCCGGTTGCTAGATTCTGTCCGTAACATTTGCGGCAAATTCCAACATGAGCTGTACAAGTGAGTGCAGTACGAATTGGCACTTCAATGGCTTTTCTCTTTTCAGGATTGGTCGGGTCAGATGGATCCCAAGCGGATTCAACAATGGCCTTTGCAATTTCTTCGGAAATATATTTTCCTTTTTTAATCAAGATTTCGCCAGTAAATGGATGAATATAGTTTGTTGAAGTATAACGGCCAAGGATACGATCAAATAATGATTCGATTTCTTTTCCATCTCTGTCGAGAATAGCTTTGACACGTACGCCTTTGTCAGTTCCGCAATCTTCTTCAGTAATAACAACGTCTTGGCTGACATCGACAAGTCTTCTGGTTAAATATCCGGACTCAGCTGTTTTTAAAGCGGTATCGGTTGATCCTTTTCTCGCACCATGGGTTGAGATAAAGAACTCGCTCATTGTGAGTCCCTCACGGAAGGATGCCTTAATTGGAAGTTCAATGGTTCCACCACTCGGGTTGGCCATCAATCCACGCATACCAGCAAGCTGTGTAAAGTTTGAAATGTTACCACGGGCACCGGAGTCGGACATCATGAAAATATGGTTTTCATGATCTTGTTCGATTTCCAAGCCCTTTTGGATTTCATCTTTTGCTTTCGCCCATTCGTCGATGACGAGTTTGGAGCGTTCAGAATCTGTTAACATACCCATGTCGTAAAGTTCTGAAATTTCATCGACTTTAGCGTCATGAGCATCAAGGATTTCTTTCTTTTTTGAATAAACCTTTACATCAGAAGCCGCGACTGTAATTCCTGCAATGGTCGAGTACTTGAATCCGATGTTTTTCATCTTGTCAAGCATCTTTGAAGTCTCGTTGATTTTGTATACTGCAAAAATCTGAGCAATAATCATTGAGAGGAATTTCTTCTTAAAAGGAGAAACAACTTCCATTTTTGAAATGGCTTCTTTGACGTTCGTACCAGGAGCTAGGAAATAAATCTCCGGAGTTTTTTCGACAAGGTTTAATTGAGTCGGTTCATTAATATAAGGAAAAGACTCAGGTAAGATTGTATTGAATATCAATTTCCCAGGCGTCGTAACCATATAATGGTTTTGGAACTTCTCTGGAATGTTTCTTGAAAGCGAAGCCACTTTGATCGCGATTCTAGTATGAAGTGTTACACGCTTGTTTTCATAAGCAAGTATGACTTCATTCACATCTTTATAAACGCTGCCTTCTCCTTCTAGTCCAGCTTTTTCAAGTGTTAGATAGTAGTTTCCAAGAACCATGTCCTGTGATGGGGTAACGATTGGTTTACCATCTTTTGGAGCAAGGATGTTGTTGGAGGCTAGCATCAAAACGCGAGCTTCAGCTTGTGCTTCTTCGGATAAAGGAACGTGAACTGCCATTTGGTCTCCGTCAAAGTCGGCATTGAATGCCGTCGTAACGAGCGGATGCAAACGAATTGCTTTTCCTTCAACAAGGATAGGCTCGAAAGCCTGAATTCCAAGTCTATGAAGTGTCGGCGCACGGTTCAAAAGAACAGGATGTTCTCTGATTACGTCTTCGAGTACTGCCCAAATGCGACCGTCTAGTTTTTCAATATATTGTTTTGCCATTCTGATATTTGCGGCAATGCCTCTAGAGATCATTTCGCGAATAACAAAAGGTTTGAACAGGATGATTGCCATTTCTTTAGGCAATCCGCATTGATACATTTCAAGGTCCGGTCCAACAACGATAACGCTACGTCCGGAATAGTCAACGCGTTTTCCAAGCAAGTTTTGGCGGAAGCGTCCTTGTTTACCTCTAAGCATGTCTGATAATGATTTAAGAGCGCGATTACGTTCCACAACCACTTTTCTTCCACGTTTTGAGTTGTCAATCAAAGCGTCTACCGCTTCTTGCAACATCCGTTTTTCATTCTTCGTAATCAGGTGCGGAGCACCTTGTTCGAATTGGCGTTTCAAACGGTTGTTTCTGTTTAGAATTCTTCTGTAAAGATCGTTTAAGTCGGTCGTTGCGAAACGTCCACCATCAAGTTGAACCATCGGACGTAAATCTGGCGGAATGACTGGCAGAACATCTAAAACCATCCATTCTGGAAGGTTGTCGCTGTTTTTGAATGCTTCGACGACATTCAATCTTTTAATAATTTTTTCTCTTCTTTGTTTTGAAGCGGTTTTGAGTTCGATTCGCAAATTCAATGTTTCTCTTTCAAGGTCGATTTTCTTGAGTAAAAACTTGACGGCTTCGGCACCTGTAAGAGCTTTAAATCTTGAACCGTATTCAAAATAATAATGTGTATAGTCGGCTTCGGAAAGAATCTGTTTGAATGACAAATCAGTATCTCCTGGGTCCACTACGATGTAAGAAGCCAAATAAACGACTTCTTCCAAATCTTTCGATTTAATGTCTAAAAGGATTGCAAGTCTGGATGGACTATTTCTCAAGTACCACGCATGGACGACGGGAGCTGCAAGTTCAATGTGCCCCATCCGTTCTCTACGGACTTTGCTTTCCGTGTATTCTACGCCACAAACTGGGCATTTTTTTCCAGGATGAGCGCTTCTTTTTGATTTGTTTGAGCAAGCGCATTGGTAATCTTTGGTCGGTCCAAAGATGACCTCACAAAACAATCCGTCTTTTTCTGGCTTCAAAGTCCGGTAATTGATTGTTTCATGTTTCTTAACTTCACCATACGACCAACTTCTGATTTCTTCAGGAGAAGCGAGTCTGATTTTTAAATGGGAATATTTTTGACTCATTCACATTCACTACCTTTCTTTAGGATTTGAAACCATATTTTGTAATATAATCTTCAACTTCATCATCAACTAAGGAACGGTTGACTTCATTCAATCCTGTATCTCTGCTAATCAATTCTACGTAGATACCCAAAGAACGAAGTTCTCTTGTAAGTACGCGGAAGGATTCAGGAAGACTTGGATCTGGAATCGGTTGTCCATCGACAATCGCTCTAAAGACTTTGTTTCTTCCGATGATGTCATCAGATTTCACTGTAAGCATTTCTTGAAGCGTATAGGCAGCGCCATATGCTTCGAGCGCCCATACTTCCATTTCTCCGAAACGTTGTCCACCGTTTTGTGCTTTTCCACCCATTGGTTGCTGAGTGACTAAAGTGTACGGTCCTACGCTTCTTGCATGTAGTTTGTCGTCGACCATATGGTCAAGTTTGATCATATACATAACGCCGACAGAAACTCTATTATCAAATCTTTCACCTGTGCGGCCGTCAAATAAGACGTATTTTCCGTCCGGATCCATTTTTGCTTCTTTCATGATATCGTCAAGATCTTCTTGGGTAGCCCCGTCGAAAACCGGTGTTGCAACATGGATTCCAAGTAATTTAGCAGCCATGCCAAGATGAATTTCAAGGACCTGCCCGATGTTCATACGAGATGGAACGCCGAGTGGATTCAACATGATATCAACTGGAGTACCGTCTTCTAAGTATGGCATATCTTCGCTTGGAAGAATTTTGGAGATAACACCTTTGTTTCCATGGCGTCCAGCCATTTTGTCACCTTCGGAAATTTTCCGTTTTTGGACAATGTAGACTCTGACAACCGTGTTGACTCCAGGGGATAACTCATCTTTATCTCTAGTGAATACTTTGACTGAGTGGACAATTCCGCCTCCGCCATGAGGTACTCTTAAAGAGGTGTCGCGTACTTCTCTTGATTTTTCACCGAAAATGGCAAGTAATAGACGATCTTCAGGGGTTGGATCGGTAACACCTTTTGGTGTAACCTTACCGACTAAAATGTCGCCTTCCTTGACTTCGGCACCAGGAATGATGATTCCTTGTTCGTCAAGAAATTTTCTGCCCTCTTCACCAACGTTTGGAATTTCACGAGTAATCTCTTCTTTTCCAAGTTTTGTGTCTCTGGCTTCAATTTCGTACTTTTCAATATGAATCGATGTGTAAACATCTTCTTTAACCAAACGCTCGTTCATGATGACGGCGTCCTCATAATTATATCCGTTCCAAGTCATGAAGGCTACCACCACGTTGCGACCAAGAGCAAGCTCTCCGTCTTCCATGGATGGGCCGTCAGCAATGATGTCCCCGGCAGTAATCACTTCTCCCAATGTAACGATTGGTGTTTGATTGATGCAGGTTCCTTGATTGCTTCTCATGAATTTTTGTAATCGATATTCATCAAAACTTCCGTCTTCTAAACGAACTTTAATTTTCATACCATCAACGTATTCAACAACACCGGAATGTGCTGCAATTGTAGAGGTTCCGGAATCATGTGCTGTTTTATACTCAATACCCGTACCGACAAAAGGCGCTTCAGGTCTGAGTAGAGGAATAGCTTGACGCTGCATGTTCGCACCCATCAAGGCGCGGTTCGCATCGTCATGCTCCAAGAAGGGAATACAAGCTGTTGAAACAGAAACGATCTGCTTAGGGGAAACGTCCATGTACTCACATTTTTCTTTATCAAAAATCTTTGTTTCTCCTAGGTGTCTTGCGACAACTCTGTCTTCAGTAATTGTCATGTCGTCATTCAGTTTAACGTTCGCTTGAACAATGATGAATTTGCGTTCTTGATCAGCGGTTAAGTAGTCGATTTCATTCGACACCTTTCCGGTTTCTTGATTAATTCTCAAGTAAGGTGTTTCCATGAATCCATATTTGTTTACTTTGACATAGCATGCCAAACTGTTGATCAAACCGATGTTTTGACCTTCAGGTGTTTCAATTGGACAAATTCTGCCATAATGAGATTGATGGACGTCACGAACTTCAAATCCTGCACGGTCTCTGGTAAGACCACCAGGTCCTAGAGCAGAGATTCTTCTCTTATGTGTAATTTCATCCAAAGGATTGGTTTGTTGCATAAATTGAGAGAGCTGTGAACTTCCAAAGAATTCTTTCAATGAAGAAGTCAGTGGACGAATGTTCACTAGGTTTTGCGGGGTCATTTCTTTGGATTCTTTCGTTGACATTCTGTCTTTGACGTTTTTCTCCATTTTCGCTAGACCGATACGGAATTGGTTTTTCAACAATTCCCCAATCAGTCTCAAACGACGGTTGCCTAAATGGTCAATGTCGTCAAGTGAACCGATTCTGTCAAATAGATTCAAGTAATAGGAAATGCTCGCAATGATGTCGCTTGTCGAGATGTGAAGTCTGGTTTCGAAGGAATTATTTCCAATCAGACGAACTTCCTGACGATTACCATTCACAGCCATTTTTAAATCTAGGATTTCGACATAGCAGTCTCTAATAACGTTTTCGATGAAATCTTCATTAGAATTTTCTTGAGGCAATTCTTTTCTAGCTTCTCTGTCCAAATGGATTTGAAGCTCTTTTTCAAGTTGTTCGTCAAAAACGACTCTTTGAGTGTAAAGATGACGAACTTTGGCGATTTCTTTTAAAATCGTCTTGTCAAGAACTTGATTCTTTGTGAAAAGTATTTCGCCAGTTTCATTGTTAACGATGTCTTTGGCAAGGGAAACTTCCACACCACGATCTAGAAGTTGACGAATTCTCGTAATGACGTCCAATTTTTGGTTGATTTTGAATCTACCGACTTCTGCTAAGTCATAACGTTTTTCGTCAAAGAGCCTAGAAACGAAGAAGCTTCTAGCGCCTTCAAGTGTTGCAGTTTCACCTTGTCTGATTTTCGAATAGACTTCTTTCATCGCATCTTCGCTGTTAAGTGTAAGGTCTTTTTCGAATGTGTTTTTCAGTAATTCGTTATCGCCAAAAAGATTAAAGATTTGATTTTCCGTAGAAAGTCCTAGTGCTTTAATCATTGTTGTTAAGTATATTTTTTTTGAGCGGTCAATCTTTGCATAAAGAATGTCTTTTGAACCCATCTCGTATTCAAGCCATGCACCTCTAGTAGGAATTACTTGGCCTAAATATTTTCTTTGAAGTGTTTTTTTGTCAACCTCTTCAGAATAGAATACTCCAGAGCTGCGAACGATTTGACTGACGATAACACGTTCGGAACCATTTATAATGAATGTTCCTACCGGGGTCATCATTGGAATATCGCCCATGAAGATTCGTTGTTCTTTAATTGAGTCCGCAGCGATAACTTCGCCGGATTCCGGGTCAACTTGATCTTTGTTTCTAAGCTGTACTTGAACCTTTAAAGGACAAGAATAAGTCAAGTCCTTTTCTTTACATTCTTCAACAGTATATTTTGGACTCTCTAGCTCGTAATCCTTAAAATACAGTTCAAGATTTTCAGTAAAGTTGGTAATAGGTGAGATGTCGACAAATAACTCTTTGAGTCCGTTTTCGACAAACCACTCAAAAGAAGAAGTTTGTACTTCTATCAAATTTGGAAGCTCCACATTTGATTTTACACGTGAGTAATTTCTTCTAGTTCGCTTTTTTCCGTATGTAACGGTTTTGTAATCCACAAAATCACCCCAAATTAAATTTATTATTAAAGAAATAACAAGACATTATCACAAAACATGCAAAAATGCGCATTCTATCGCATTTAAATATTTTATCATAGCCTTGTCAAATAGTCAATCACATTTGACACTTAATGACGTAGTACCCAGATTTTTTGTCCAATACATCAACTTTATCGTAATATTTTTCTAATTCTCTGATTGCGGAGGGAGCACCTTGTTTTTTTTGAATAACAACATAAAATGCACCGGAATCCGTTAAAAAACCCTTACTTTTCGCAAACCAGTCGTAATAAATCTGTTTACCGGCACGAATCGGTGGGTTGGTCACTATAACATCAAAAGTTTCAAGAACTTCTTTGAATCCATCAGTCTCGATTACTTCGACATCGGCTTTGTTTCTAATCGCATTTTTTTTAGATAGTTCTACTGCTCTCGGATTGATGTCAGCCATCAGGACAGAAGCTTTCGTCTCTTTGCTTAAAACGATACCAATCGGACCATAACCACATCCAAGATCCAAGATTGTATTTGCGTTTATTGGAAGAATAGTCTCAAGCAGAATCCTGGTTCCATAGTCGAGTCCAGCTCTTGAAAAAACGCCGGAATCCGTTTCCATCGTATATTCCCTTTGATTGATTTTGAAAACAATCTGTTTTGGACTGTTTTTCAGTTGATCGTTCTCTTTTGAAAAATATTGGTTCAAGTCAATCACTCCTTTAAACGCTAAAAACCTGAGTTGCCTCAGGTTTTAGTAGTCGAGTAATGAAATTACTTTAATTCTACAGTCGCTCCAGCGTCTGTAAGTTTCTTAGCGATTTCTTTTGCTTCGTCTTCTTTGACTTTTTCTTTGATTGCTTTTGGAGCTGCGTCTACAACGTTTTTAGCATCAATCAAGCCTAAGCCTGTAAGTTCTCTAACAACTTTGATAACTGCAACTTTTGATGGTCCTACGCTAGTAAGAATAACGTCAAACTCTTTTGGTCCAAGATCTTCTTCAACAGCTGCTGCTGCGGCTGGTGCTGCAGATACTGCAGATGGGTCAATTCCAAATTCTTCTTTCATTGCATCGATTAATGCTTTGATTTCAAGAATTGTCATTTCTTTTAGTGATTCGATAAATTGTGCTGATGTTAATTTAGCCATTTTTTGTTTCCTCCTAAGGTTATTCTTTGTTTGAGATCATATCGAGGCCGATTGCCAGCTCACGAAGTGGTCCGTATAGTTGTGTTGCGAACATCGTTAGTAAAGTTTCTCTGTTTGGTAGTACTGCGATTTGTTTGATTTCTGCCGGTTGGTAATAAGCACCATCGACAATTCCTGATTTTACAACCAGTTTTGGGTTTTTCTTTGCAAATTCAACGAGTACTTTCGCTGCTGAAACTGCATCGTCATAAGCGAATACAACTCCATTAGGTCCGTATAGATCTGCATCTAAAGCTTTGAATCCTAGGCTTCCAGCCGCTCTTCTCGAAATGTTGTTTTTGGCAACAATAAGCTCGCAACCTTCTTTACGTAGTTGACGACGCAAAGCTTCGGTTTTTTCAACTGTAAGTCCACGATATTCAGCGACAACGATTGATTTTGCATTTTTCATTTTGGCTGTGAGTTTATTCACGGCCTCTTGTTTCAGGTTGATTACTGATTCATTAGACATTTTCTTACCTCCTGTTTCATTGTCATTAAAAAGAAAACCTCTTTTCGACGAGAAAAGAGGAATAAATAAATTTCATTTATTTTCTTTGTCTCGGTAGGATATTAAGCCGTAGCCCCTACTGTCTTCGATAAAGCTATTTGTGTTTTTTAAACTTCCAAGTCAACGCCAGGTCCCATCGTAGATGAGATGGCGATGTTATTCATGTAAATACCCTTCACTGTGGAAGGCTTTGCTTTGGTAATGACTTCCAATACCGCCCTAATGTTGTCAACTAACTTTTCGGGTGTAAATGAAACTTTACCAACGACTGTTTGAATGTTTCCACTTTTGTCAACGCGGTAAGTAATCTTTCCGCCTTTTGAATCGGAAACGGCTTTTGAAATATCCATTGTGACAGTACCTGTCTTTGGATTCGGCATTAAGCCTTTCGGTCCTAATAAACGACCAATCTTACCAAGGGTAGCCATCATGTCAGGTGTAGCGATTACGACGTCGAATTCAAACCACCCCGCTTGGATTTTGACGACTAAATCATCATCTCCAACGAAGTCTGCTCCGGCTTCTTTTGCCTCTTTCGCTTTATCTCCTTTTGCAAAAACCAAAACTCTCTTTTCTTTTCCAGTTCCGTGTGGCAACACAAGTGCTCCACGAAGGTTCTGTTCAGCTTTTCTAGGGTCAAGGTTTAAGTTTAAAGCCAATTCTACAGTTGCATCAAATTTTTCAAACGAGATTTCTTTAACAAGCGTTGCGCCTTCTAGAAGCGTATACTTCTTACCCGTTTGAAGTTTCGATGAAGCTTCTAAGTATTTTTTTCCTTTTTTTGCCATGAATTTTTCCTCCTATATCTGGTATTAGCGGAATGTCCTCCCATTATATAGTTGCAATTATATTAACAACTCTACGTTTAGTCTACTACGACGATTCCCATGTTTCTTGCTGATCCTGCTAAGATGCGAGCTGCTGCTTCGACATCGTTTGCGTTCAAATCAGGCATTTTGATTGCAGCGAGTTCCAATAATTGAGCTTTGGTAATCGTTGCGACAGTTTCCGTTTTTGAATTCTTAGCACCCTTTTGAATCTTGCATGCTTTTTTCAATAAATCGCTTGCCGGTGGTGTTTTGGTAATGAACGTAAATGAACGGTCGTCAAATACGGTGATTACAACAGGGATGATGCTACCAGCTTGTTCTTTGGTACGATCATTGAATTGCACACAAAATTGTTGGATGTTAACTCCCGCTTGTCCTAAAGCTGGTCCAATTGGTGGGGCCGGTGTTGCTTTTCCCCCTGGAATTTGGAGTTTTACAACTGTTTTAATTTCTTTAGCCACGAAAGACACCTCCTTATTTTCGTGATGTGGTTATTGGACTGACGTCCTCCCACTCCTGCGGCGACAATTCGCACGCTGAAATATTATACAATGCACTCCTTGTTTTTGTCAAGGTTTTTTTCTTGAAATCCAGTGCTTTTCTAGATATCGAATTTAACATTGATTTCTGCTGGTGTTTTTCTTAACAAACTCATGATTGGAATCATTCCAAACACGATGTTCACCGCATAAATCAGCACAATTCCCAATATGAACAGATAAAGAGGGAAGTAAAAAATTGAAGTGAAAGCGCCAAGTACTTTTTGGACCTGTCCAATGACATAGGTCATAAACAAGTATCCAGTAAGTGAACCGATGGTTGTAAATGCAAGAATTTCGGAGAAGAATATCTTGTAAATGTCCTTCTTCGATGCACCAATCGATCTATAAATTCCAATTTCATGGATTCTTCCAAGCATGCTTGAACGCATAATCAAGAAGATGTAAACAATGATTCCTGCAAGTGTAATCAGAATCGTTTGAATCCTCGTTGCGATTGCAGTCCGCATATTCGCCATGAATTCGCTTTTTTGTGCATCATAAGTGTCAACCGCTGCGAAGCCTAATGCTTCGATTTGGCTAATGGCCTGAGCGGGATCTTCAGAATAGAAATAGATGGCCGTTTCAGAAGTTGTATCTACCAACTTCGAAACGTTTAGTCTTAGGTAATCGTTATTGGAAAGAATGGGTGTGTAGAAGTATTCGGATTCATACTTCCCAACAATTGTATAACTTTCGCCAGAAACAGTGACGTCATCTCCTATATTTAAGAAGACGTTATTGACAAGAATTTCGCCCGCAGCTGCAATATCTCTTCCATCGGTAATTGTATAATCACCTTCGGCAGCACCTTGTGACACAAAACTGTTTGAATCGAGACTATTGAAATATTCAATGTTGTTATCAGTCAATACAACGATAGGAGAGTCAGTCTTTACGACTCCAACGATTTTAACTGTATACGGAAGTCCGTTTGAAGTAAAGTAGGCTCCAATCAAAGATTCATAATCAGTAACGCCAAGATCACTCACGACTTTATCTTTGATAATATTGTCCGCGACCCATTCGTCAACGGCGATTTCATATTTATTTTCAGGAAGTTTGCCAAAGGTCAAAGTGGATGCGTCAATCAGTGAAGAAGGCATTGGATATACATTCACATATGCACCCCAATTGCGATTTGAGCTACCCTGATATAAATCAGTATAAAGTACGGAGGTCATGTAAGGATATGCATAAAGCATCAGCTGAACATCAGCTCCAGCCAAAATATCATCGACGTCATCCATCGAAAATGTCGATGTTTTTTCAACGGCAACCAAGTTTTTGGCAGTTGTCAAAAAATCAGCTTCATTAACTTTTGTCAGATTGCCAAATGTAGCGAGATTAAATACAACCAACGCTGAAATTGCAAAGTAGGCGACCAAGAAGAGTTTTCCAAAAAATTTTCTTCTTCCGAAAACTTTTCTGAATCCAGCAGCTAAAGCATCTCTAAACCGGATAAAGGATTTTCGAATTGCATTGTCGATTTTCCCAAATTGACTCAAGTCAAAGGTGTATTTGCTGGCATCGTCTGTTTCGGGTTTTTTATAATGTCCGTCAATCAATTGGATTTCAGATTCGCTTGTCAAGTATTTAACTTTTGTTTTCGAATCCACTTTGACAAACAGGGTGTTATTAAAATAGATCAGATTGATGGACGGATTGTCTTTCAGTTCTTTTTCATAATAAACATTAAGTCCGACTGGAGACTCCGATTTTTGAACATCCATATCCTGCAAATAGATATTTCTGTCATCAATGTGCTCTAAAGTTCTGTTTCCCTGATTTTCATAATCTTTTGTGACTTTACCGTCAGAAAGTTCGATGACTCTGTCTGCGTAGAAATCAACAAGTTCTTTTTCGTGACTGACTAAAATGACCAAACAAGTTTGGGAAATTTTCTTGATGATGGACATAACTTCAAAGGTATTGTTTGCATCAAGGTTCCCGGTCGGTTCATCTGCCAAAACCACTTTAGGATTTTTGGCGATGGCTCTAGCGATTGCAACACGTTGTTGCTGTCCTCCGGACAAAGCAAGCACGTTACGTTTCCGGTAATTGTACATTCCAACGCTTTTCAAAACGTAATTGATTCTTTCTTCGATTTTATCTTTGTTGTAAAGTCCAGCCATGTTAAGCGCAACTTCAACGTTTTCAAATACGGTTTTGTCTTGAATCAAGTTGTAATTTTGGAAGATATATCCTACGTATTGATTTCTAACGACATCCCATTCAGAAGGTTTGTAGCCTTTTAATACGGTTTGATCAAACTTAAATTCACCGGAATCGACTTTGTCAAGCCCTCCGATGACATTGAGCAATGTCGTTTTTCCGCATCCAGAAGGACCGGTGAGAGCGACCAACCCAACTTCAGGAAAAGTGAGAGATGTGTTGTCGATTACGTGAATCTCATTTAATTTGCCTTTATTGTAATACTTATCTAACTTAAATAGAGTAATCATCATTCACACCCCCTATTCTGCTTTAAGAACCCGATTAACGGATTCTTTAAAGATACGTCTGCAGTATTTTCTTGAAATAATGAGCGACATGACGAGTTGAAGAACGAACAAAACAACATAATCAATGAAGGTATATCCTTTTAGAGAATAAAAGATTCCGCCAACATTGGATTGCGTATTCAGGAATATGGATAATCCAAGGAATAACACAAAACTGACCAATACAACAAACAGATTTTCAAGATAAATGAAATACTGAATCATGTTTTGGTTTGCGCCAATCGTTCGGAAGATAGCGTAGTCGTGAAGTTTTGTATTAATGATGGCTTTGAAAATGACGTACGTTATCAAAGTTGAACCAGTAACGGTCACTACGAGGAGCGCAATCATTCCGATGGTTTGAAGTAAAATCAAAAGTCCTGTAAAATCATCAGACGTGTTGGAATCATAAGGATAAAAGACTTTGTATTTCGCAGTCAAGATAGTCTTGTCGATTCTACTGATGTCGTTGACTAAGGTGTTAACGCCTAAATCGGTATTTGCAATAACGCTGACTTGATAAATATCATCATATACCATGTTCGCTAAAGTATCAGAATTGACTCTTAAAAATTGGCTCTTATAATCATAATTTTGCGTATTGTTGTAAAGACCATATCGAATTGTAAAATCTTGGATTTCAGTATCTTGGTAAAAATCCGAGTATGAGAGGGTTCCGGTTGCTTCACAAAAAGTTGCACTTTCGCATGATATTTCATAAAAATATTCCGGCATAATTATCATGTTGTCGGGTACTGTCTCGTCAACCATGATTTGATAGCTTCCGATTCCTATTGAAGAGATAACATCATTCGATTCCGTGTCCACTCCGACGAAAGTGGATTCATAAATATAATTAAAGTAAGCCTGATAAGACTTTGATGTAAATGCATCGTCGTTAAAAAGCACATATGCGCCGCCGTAGCTGTTCGACAAATCCATATAGATATTCGCGACATCCACAATTCCTACAATGGTATAAGTAGGTTGGTCGGAAGAACTTTCGTCATAATAGTATCCTTCATAGAATATCTTATTCAAATAGTCATCCACATTTTCGACACGATCTGCACTGAGGGCGATCACGATTTCTGAATCCGTTTGCGGTAAACGTCCTGCAGAAAGTATTGTTTCGTCTTCCAAAACACTGATTGGAAGCATAAGACAGTTAAGATACATCGTATCATAGGGCAGGTCAGGATTATACTCAGACGACAATGTAATCGACTTGTCAAGCAGGTAATCAAAGGGAATAACTGTTTGAACCTTTCCTAGCGCCTCCAATTCATCAATATCAACTTGTGTGAATGATGTTTTGTCCGCTTTTCTAACAATCATTCTCGATACGCTGGTATTTTGGAAGTAATAATTATAATTATAGGAAACATCCGACATCGTCACATTAAATGAACCATATGAGAGTGCCACAAAGAATGCAAAGAAAGAAAACACCAAAATCATAAGCAAGGTCTTTTTTGGAACAGATACAAGATTTCTAATTGCCATTTTGACAAACTCGAAGAATTTGATTCGCTTCTCTTCGTCTGGAATGGTTGGAAGATTTTTCTTTTCAACCTTTACAAGGTCTTGATCTTCAACGATTTCACCATCGAAGATTCGAATCTTTCGGGTAGCGAACTCTTTGACCTGCTCGAAATCATGAGTAACCATGATAACTAATTTTTCTTTCGAGATTTCGTGAAGAAGTTCTAAAATTTGTCTAGCCGAAGCACTATCAAGGTTTCCAGTTGGTTCATCTGCGGCAATAATCGGGCAGTCTTTCGCAAGAGCTCTCGCAATGACAACTCTTTGTTTTTGCCCGCCTGATAATTTGGTTGCTTTATGGTGAATATGTTTTGTTAAACCTACTTTTTCAATAATCTCCAAAGCGCGGCCTCTAATCTTCTCTTTCGGAAATCCAGAAAGAATCAAAGGAGCTTCTACGTTTTGAAGGACAGTGTATGCATCGATAAGATTATAGCTTTGAAAAACAAATGCGATGTATTTCTTGCGATAGTTCTCCATTTCAACAACAGAAAAATACGAAGTTTCTTCTCCGTTGATATACATCTCGCCGTCTTCATAAGAGTCGATTCCGGAAATGACATTTAGTAATGTTGTTTTTCCGGATCCGCTTTCACCGACAATTGCGACGAACTCATTCACGTGCAATTCAAGGTTTACTTTTCTTAATCCGAGGGCAATGACATTATTGGAATTATAATATTTTGAGACATTAACAAGTTTTATCATAAATACCTCCATTAGGTCACCTAGATTATATCATATATGAAAAAATAAGAAAACAGATATCATTAGTCGTAAAAATCCGAAATAGGAAGAATCCAGTCGGGCTCTAAACAACTTCGCAAAAATAGTTAAATAAAAGAATTAAAGAGCTTATTTTTACATTAAAAATGATGTAAAGTTTCTCTCTTTTTGGTATCTAATCTATCGAATTTGCTTTCCAAAATTGAGAACCATTTATATCGTTTAAAACCTCACAATTTCTTCACATTCCAAGCGTAATATGAAATTGAGCTTATAAATAAACAAGCGTTTACTAATAAAATAAGGAGAGCAAATATGAAACGAATACTCATCTTTGTCGTTTTCGTCATCTCCGCTGTTATATCGGTGTTTTTGATGAATAACGTCAATGTCAACTACGATTTAAGCAAATATCTTCCAGACTCCTCTGAAAGCGCAGAAGCCATCGGTGTTTATGAAGATGTCTATGGAACCTCATCTCAGGCAGACTTAATGATTTCAATCGGCGATTATTCGGTTGATCAACTGATTGCGGTTGAACAACTTTTAGAGAATGTTGACGGCGTTCAATCCGTATCATTTCTAGATGACCAATTGAATCAGTCTTTTTATCAAATGATTCGTTTACAAGCAGATGCGCTGACCGGAGTGTATCTGGATCAATTGGAAACAGCAACCATCTCTGCGGGAGGATCTTACGCGTCACTTCTAATGGGACTCTATGCATCAAACCCGGCCCAGATGTCTGACATTGGAGCCATCATCAATCAATTTTGGCATGAGTCTTCAGGTGAAGCACTCATGAACATTTCATTTTCAGATACATCTGCTAGCGATGTCACTCAAAATGCTCTCGAAGATGTAAAAACGATTCTAGATAACGGAAATATCGATTATCGCATGGCAGGTGGCGCAGTTTCTACAGCATTCACTCGCGCAACGATTGTAAATGAAGTATCGAAAATTACATGGATTATTATTCCGTTGATTCTTCTGGTTTTACTGTGGATGACCCCTTCTTTCTTTGATTTAGTTTTATTCATCGTAACAGCGGGCATCGCAATCCTCATCAACCTTGGCACAAACTCTTTCCTTCCATCGATTTCTTTCATTACCCAATCGATGGCAATCGTACTTCAACTCGCTATTTCGCTTGACTATATGATTTTCGTGGTTCACAGATACCATCGAGAATTGGATAAGGGGCTTTCAGCTGAGGACGCGCTTGCGCAAACCAAAAAAAGGATTATCTCTCCCGTTCTTGCTTCTGCACTTACGACTGGTGTCAGTTTTCTAGCACTTGTATTCATGCGATTCTCCATAGGACTTGACATTGGAATCGTGTTCTTTAAAGCTGTTTCTATCAGTCTCTTATGCTCCATCTTTTTACTTCCTGAGTTAATTAAAACATTCTCGAAATCCATTGAAAAAACAAAGCACAAAACATTCTCACTCCGCTTTGGAAAAATGGCGAAACTTATCTACAAAGCACGTTATGTATTTTTAGGATTATTACTGCTATTAATCGTACCTGTAACTCTAATGCAATCAAACAATGATTTCATTTACGGTGACTCAGCAATATCCGCAAGCGAAGGAACAACTTACTACAATGACGAACTGGCTATTTCAGATGAATTCGGCAGACACAACCAAATTGTCGTCATGGGAAGTGCTGATGACGCTGTTGAAGCACAATTGATTCAAAGCCTTCTAACTTCAGACTTACCCATCACCAACATCCAAGCTGGAATTCTAATTAAGCAAAGTGTGAGTGATCCAACAACACTTGCAGTGATTCTTCCCCAGTTCTATCAAGATTCCTGGACCAGAATCATCCTCACTCTCGATCTTCCGCCCGAATCTGACGAAACCGAAAATTCAGTCAATGAATTGAAACTCCTCGTATCAGATGCGGGGTTCGATTCTTCCTATTTGCTTGGGTCTTCAGTGGTCGCCTACGATATCAAAGATGTCATAAGGGTTGATTATCGTTTGGTCTCTATCATTGCGCTCGTCGGCGTCATGACGATTGTTTTCCTGACGTTCAAAAATTTATTACTACCAATCATATTGCCTTTAGTCATTGTCACAAGTGTGTTTTTGACAATGTCAATTCCATTTTTAGCAGGACAAACACTCGTCTTCCTTGCTTATTTGATTGTCTCTACGATTTTACTTGGAGCGACGATTGATTATGCAATTCTGTTATCTAAAACTTATCTCGAACTTCGTGTTTCACGTCCGAAAGCAGAAGCAATCCATTATGCAATCGAAAGCAGTGCACCATCCATCTTTACTAGTGCAGTAATCTATATTATTGCGGGTGTCACAGTATTTCTCACTTCTTCAATATTGACTATTTCACAAATTGGACTTGTAATCGCAATAGGAGCCACTGTATCAATGCTGTTTGTTTTGGTCATGCTCCCACAACTTCTATTCATTCTTGACAAATTCATCGTAAAAGCCAATATCGACAATTTCAAATCTTAAGAAATATTGTTGAACCATAAACCTAAAAGGCACTCTGAAGTTTCTGAGTGTCTTTTCATTTGTTGCCCGCGCACAAAACTGTAATTACTTCGTTTTAAAAACAAAAAAAAGGCTGTAAAGCCTAGACGCATTGAAGTCTAAATTCTTTACTGCCTTTATAATATTTCAATTTCCGCAAAGTCCATTTCGATGGGTGTTTTTCTGCCGAACATGTCGACGAGAACAACAACTTTGCCTTTTTCATTGTCAATCGTATCGATAGATCCGATTTGACCTGCGAAAGCGCCAGCAGCCAATTTGACTTTTTGACCGGGTTTTGCGTTGAGTTTTTGAACCTGCAATAATCCGCATTGCTTCAAAATAGGATTGATTTCATCTGGCATTAGTGGGATCGGTTTTGTTCCCCCTCCACTACTTCCAAGGAATCCAGTGACTCCGGGAGTGTTACGGATAACAAACCACGAATCATCAGTTACAATCATTTCTATGAAAACATATCCGGGATACATCTTCACCATTTTTTCTTTGGTGGAGCCGTCAGCTTTCTTTTCGGTTCTTAATTCTTCAGGAATCATCACTTGAAAAATCAAGTGTTCCATTTCCATTGTTTCAATTCTTCGTAGAATATTGTCCTTTACCGAATTCTCTTTACCGGAATAGGTTTGAACGATATACCATAAACGCTTTGTAGTATCCATTATTATTCCTTAATGTCTTACAGGCTGTAAAGCCATTTGAATAATGGATCTAAAGCAAATCCGTAAAGTGTAAAGAGTACCATCAGGAAAACAAAGAATGCAAATACTCTTGAAGTATCGGTACCGAGTTGCTTAGCGGTTGGCCAAGTTACTTTTTTTAACTCATTGAAACTTGGTTTAAGAATTGGCATTAACAAGTAGATGATAACGAGTAATCCGATGACGATTAAAACGATACCAACGATGGTTCTGGCCAAATCGGTTTGGAAGAAGAAATCAATGAATCCGATTCCTGAATTTCCAAGAATGGCTGTCAAATCAACAGATCCAAATTTCCCGATTGTAATATAAATTCCGTATAGAATCAAAACTGGAGACAATAATGCGAGCAACCAGTTTTCAACAGTATATTCCTTCTTGAGGATTTCAAGAACTCTCGAATGTTTTTCTTCCGGCGTAAATTTAGGTTTTTTCTCTACTTTTTCTTTTTTAGCAACTTTTGCCTTTTTTTCAATCTCAGCCATGATAGCCTCCTACTTACTTTCCTTGTGAAGTGTGTGCTTTTTGCACTTCTTACAATATTTCATTGCCTCAAACCGAACAGTCCGAGTTTTGTCTTTTTTGATTTCATAATTTCTTGATAGGCATTCTTGGCATATCAATATTCCTTTTTCATTCATATTATCAACTCACTTGCTTTATTAAATGTATCAAAAAATGCACTATTTGTCAAGAAAATCATTACGCTAAATGCATTTTTAGTTTAGCCCTGATTCTATCGATTGCATTATATACTTTTTTTGTATCACAGTTTAAAAGATTTGCGGTCTCTTCAATTCCAAGTTCGTTAAAAAATTTTTGTTCAAATACAGCTTTTTCAAACGAGGAAAGTAATAAAACAAAATCATCGAAATCTTGCTTTGAGAAATACAGTTTGGGTTGTTCGTGAATCTCATGTTCAACGAGCATCGGAGACTTCTCGGATAAAAACTTAAAGTATCTTCTTCTCGACCTCACGATCGAAATGAAACGGTTCTCCAAATTCATTTCAAAATACCTTGTGAAAGACTTGTTATATATGGGTTTAAACCTTTGGATAGAACGAACCAAGACAATCAATCCTTCTTGGTATGAATCATCGTATTCATATCCCAGGTTGAACTTTGAGATTTTTTTCGCAATAAACAATTTATATTTCTCTTCCATCAGATTGAGCGCTTCTTCATTGCCCTCCTGAATCAAAGAGATAATTTCATTGTCGTTGTACTTGCGAAAATCCAAAGATTACCCCTGCTTTCTTCTTAAAATATCAAAGATGAGGATGCCTGCACTGACAGAAGCGTTTAGACTGTTCATTTGACCAACCATTGGAATCTTGACGTTTAAGTCAGCGTGTTCCTTTATAAGCCTTCTGATTCCAAATCCTTCGGATCCAATAATTAATACGAGTGGACGGTCAATGAAGATTTTTTGATAGGTTTCTTCAGCTTGAATATCTGTTCCTACAATCCAAAATCCTTCTTTCTTCAACTTTTCAATTGTCGCGGTCAAGTTCGTTACCTCAACGACTTTGACATGCTCAATTGCCCCTGCACTCGTTTTTGCGACGGTGGCCGTTAATTTTGCACTCCTGTTTTTCGGAATGATAATAGCTTCCACGCCACCCGCTTCGGCAGTTCGAATAATCGCTCCTAGATTATGAGGATCTTCAATTTCGTCAAGCATAAGTAAAAACGGGTTCTTGGAAATGTCAAGAACGGGAATCAATTCTTCCAAAGTATATGTCTTGTAATCTTCGATTTCAAGAACAATTCCTTGAGCAGTATTTGGAAAAAGTCTTCCAAAGTCCGATTTGGACAAGTATTCAACGGGAATATTTCTTTGCCTTAACAAAGGCAACGTTTCATGATGAAATCCTTCAACCAAAATGGCTTTGAATATCTTTTTTTCTGACTTGCAAACTTCTAATGCCGGGTTCTTCCCGTAGATTTGTATACTCATGTCATCACCACTTCTATTATATCACATTATTTGTGTTTTCTTTTTGAGAAATATGGGCTATTTGAAAGAAAAGAACTCAAGAATTATCCTGGAGTTCTTCAATGATTTCAATGCTTTTTTGAATCAATTCGTTCAATCGTTCAACTTGACCATCAAGATAGAGATGTCCGATTAAACATTCAAAGCCGGTTGCGGCTCTGTAAATTGTTAATTCTGCATTTTTCGGTTTATGAGTCGAATTCGCGTTTCGTCCTCTTTTAAATGTATCTGTTTCGGATTCGGAGAGTTCTGATTCCAATAATTTTTGAATTATCTTTGCTTGACCGGTGGCTGAAGTAAACTTGATTGCATATTGATGCAATTCATTGACCTTAGTGTATCCTTTTTGAATCAAGTAGTCTCTGATAGCAAATTCATAATACGCATCACCGAGATAGGCGAGTGTTAGTCCGCTTTGTTGAATCATAAAATTCCTTTTTCCTGCAGCAGGTACCGATATTCATCTGCTTTTTGATAATCCTTGTCCACTCTTGCTTTTTCCCAGAGATGGAACAAGTTTTTATCTTCTCGAGTCAAAGGCGTGTATTTCAATTCGATTCCGAGGATTCCCATCATGTAATTAGCGAGCTCCAAAGATTGTTTCAAGACAGAATTGTCTGTCTTTTGACGGAGAAACAAGTTGATTTGCTTGATTAAAGCCTGAAGTTCAGTAATGGCGTTTGGCGTATTGAAATCAAGGTTCATTGCATCATCAAATCTTGATTTTAATCCGAGTAATTCTTCATTTGATATTTCAAGATTTTCCAACGAATCGGAGAGATCTAGTTTTCGGTTCAATGCGTATACCGTGTTGTTCATCTTCTCTAATTCTTTTTCATAGGTTTCAAGATGCTCATAGCTGAAATTGAGCGGTGAACGATAATGAGTCGCAAGCAAATAAAGCCGAAATGAAAGTGGATTTCCAGGTATGTCCTTCACCCAAATCACATTTCCAGCACTTTTGCTCATTTTGCTATCAGTATCCATACTCAGCCTGCCATTGTGCATCCAGTAGTGAGCTAAAGGATGCTTGTGGGTTGCGAGTGATTGAGCAATTTCATTTTCATGATGTGGAAAAACAAGGTCAGATCCGCCGCCATGAATATCGATTTCTTCATGAAACAGGTGATCAATCATGACGCAGCATTCTGTATGCCACCCAGGGCGGCCTTTTGAATAGGTGCTATCCCATGAAATGCCTTCTTCGGTAGATTTCCATAAAGTGAAATCTAATGGGCTTTCTTTTTTTAAGTTGATTTCAACTCTCGATCCACTGATCAAGTCGTCTAACTTTCGGTTGGATAGTTTTCCGTATTCATCAATTTTGGACACACGGAAATAGACGTCTCCATCAACCACATATGCAAACCCCGTTTTTACAAGGTTATCGATATAAGAAATAATCCCTTCCATATATTCAGTCACTCGAGGTTGAATATAATCGGTCTTGCAGCCTAAACTTTTTAAGTCAGTTAAAAAAGCATTGATGAAAAAACTGCTGACCTCCAGCTCTGTTTTATGTTCTTCAATGGCTTTATGAATGATTTTATCATCAACGTCGGTAAAATTTGAGGCAAATTTCACTGCGTAACCCAAAGATTCAAAGTATCTTCTGAAGGTATCGAACACCACTACCGGACGCGCATTTCCGATATGAATATAGTTATATACCGTCGGTCCGCAGACATACATTGAAACCTGATTTTTATGGATTGGAACAAATTCTTCCAAAGAAGATGAATAGGTATTATATATTTTCATGGCATTCACCCTTTCTCTCTCTCATATTATATGAGAAACAGGTTCTTTTTACAAGAAGATTCCAAGAAGGAATCATCCCTACATTTCAACCAATATGTAAAAAAAGAACACTCAAAGTGTTCTTTTCCCGGCTAACTTACAGTTTTTATCAATTATAATTTTTCGATATTTGCAGCTTGAGGTCCTCTTGCTCCGTCAACTACGTCAAAGCTTACTGCTTGACCGTTTTCTAAAGCTTTGTACCCGTCGCCTTTGATTGCTGAATAATGTGCGAAAATATCTTTGCCATTTTCATCAGTGATAAATCCATAACCTTTTTCTGCGTTAAACCATTTAACTGTTCCGTTCATTTGTTTCTCCTTAAAATGTTTTTGATGCTAGTGACATTATACAATGCAAAACGATAAATTGCAAGTAAATTTTACGCAAAGGTGCAGAGAATCTATTTATTTGAGCATTTCTTCGCTTTCATCTGAATCATCTTGAAAGTCAACTTCTTTGATTGTTTCAAACTTGGAAGTGATTTTGTCTACTCGATTGTTTACTGTATCGCTTTGTTTTGTAAGGCCTTGAATATTAGAATTTAGTTTCTTCCATTCCTGATCAAAGAGACGGAAATCTTTCTGAAGAAGAGAAATTTGCCTTCTAATTTCTTTTGAATTTTTCGAGATTTCATAGTCCTTAATCAATGCATTGAAACTCGAAAATAAAGGAATGATTGTAGATGGTGATACAATTGTCACATGTTTTTCTCTTGCGTATTCAATCACATTCAAAAGTTTGGAGTGAATAAGTGCCAGAATTCCATCACTCGGCACAAACATCAATGCAAAGGGTGCAGTTTTTCCAGGAATAATATATTTGGATGAAATATCAGTGATGTGTTTCTTGACTTCCATTCCGAAGGAAGAAACCAACTTCGACTCATCGTCTTTTGACAGTTCGTTATTATCTAGCAATTTCGAATAAGAAGAAAACGGAAATTTCGAATCGATTGCAAGCATCCCGTTGGGCTCTGGCATATAGACAACTGCGTCTGCTCTCACGGATTCTTGCTTACCGACCGGTTCCTTAATGGTTACTTGGGTGCGATACAATTTTGGATTGTCTCCAAACACGCTGTTTAAAATTTGAGTTAGTTGATATTCGCCAAAAGATCCTCTGGCTTGATTGTTACTCAAGATATTTTGAAGTCCTATCATTTCAGTGGATAGACTTTCAATTTTCTTTTGAGCTTCATCGATTACTTTAACTCTTTCTGCAATTTGAACAAAGGTTTGGTTTGTATCGCTAAATCCTTTGGAAAGACGATCTTCAACTTTTTGGTTGATTTGCATCATTTTTTCATTGATTTCCAATGTTAACCCTTTGAAATCTATGGTTAATTGCTCATTGATCTTCGTTTGGAACTCACCAAGGGCATTGTTGACATTAATTCTGAATTCTGTAATGTTATCTCCTGATTTCGATGAAGATTCCATTAGTTGTTTATTGACTCCGTTGTTAAATTCAATCATTGACTCAAAAAGCGATTTTGTCATCGCTGTTTTGATTTCTTCGACTTCTCTGCGAAGCGAATCCTCAAGCCCCTCAAAATGGTCTTCCAAATGAATGGATCCGTGTTTTTTGAAGTAGACCAAGATAATGAATGTTAAACTCACTGTCAATAAGATAACGCTGATAATTCCTAATATTTCTGGTAATGTCATAATGTACTACCTTTCTAGAAAATAGGGCTGAATAAATTGAAAAGTCCTTGAACGATTCTTTTTAACAATCCTTGTTTCTTCCATTTTTCAAGTATGATTTCGTCTGATTTGGTTAAGTCGTCTTCAAACGAATGAACCAATTTGCGAATGGCTTCATTTTGAAATACTCCCGTAACCTCAAAATTGAGGTGGAAGCTTCTTGGGTCAAAATTGACGCTTCCTACACTACCGATTTCGTCATCGATAATCAACACCTTCGAATGGACAAAATGTTTTCGGTATTCATAAATTCTAACACCCATGGATAAGAGTTGTTCATAGTACGACTGGGTTGCAAATCCCACCATGACATAATCATGCAAGCCGGGAACAAGCAAATTCACTTCCACTCCGCTCTTCAATGCGATTTTTAATGCACTCATCACTTCGGGTTCAATGATTAAATAAGGTGTGACAATCTTGATTGATTTTTTCGCTCGAAACATCATCTTAATATACACATCTCGAATTAACCCATTTTCAAAATCAGGACCGGACTCGATTACCGCAAACATTCCTGGGAAATGTTCATTCGACTTATCCATTTTGTAATCCAAAACTTCATTGCTGATATAATACCAGTCTTTAATGAATACGTTTTGAATCGATGTGACTCCGTTTCCTTTAATTAATATATGAGTATCTCTCCAAAATCCAAATTTTGGAGATTCATGGTTATATTCATCCCCAAGATTCATTCCGCCCATGAATCCAATATGTCCATCAATCACGGTCGCTTTTCTATGGTTTCTGAAATTGAGGTTACTGTTGAATATCGATAAGGTTTGAGGATCAAAAGCCAAAGTCTTGACACCGGCCTCTCTCAAAGAATTCATATACTTCTTGTCAAGGTGCTTATTGCTTCCAAAATGGTCATAAATAAGTTTAACTTCCAGACCTTCTTTTGCTTTTTCTTTTAATATATCTAGAATTTTGCGACCGATTTTATCGTTTTTGACAATATAGAATTCCATTAGAATATATTCTTTTGCCTTTTTCAATTCCTTAGCAAGAAACGGGAAAAATTCATCCCCGTTATTTAAAACTTCAACATAAGTGTCATCTTCATAGACACTTCGTCCAGAGGTTTCATGGATATATTTGAATATTTCTCCATAAGGATGGTCTTCATACTTCGGAAAGGTATTTTCTTCAAAACCCAAGAATGCCTTTGAAGCAATCAATGGTCTTGTCTTATAGAATTTTCTTGTCGCAAAGTCTCTAGCAAAGATCATATAAAGCAAGATGCCCAATAGCGGGTTCATTAAGATAATGATAATCCAATAACTTTTATTGTAAGCATAGGTTTGTTTGAGAACGATTCGACCTGCAATAATCAAGGCGATGAACCAAAGTATTGCTTCAACAATATAGAGAATTATCCCCTTGGGAAAAACTTGATTCAAGGAGGATACATAGATATATTGAAGAAGAGAAATTGTATATACAAAAGTGGCCAAAATGAATAGTCCAACCAAAATAAATATTCGCTTCATGTTATCCCTCCTCTATCTTCTATTTTACCATAATATGACGAGTTATTTGAAGGAATGAAAAAGAAAATGCCCTCTGCATTTTCTTTGTCAAAACATTTGAACCATTCAGATTAAAATAACCGTTTTATAAGTCGAATAAAAGTAAATAGCCCAAATCCTGCCAACGAGAAATAGATGATTCCTAGATCGGCTATATTTCCACATGAAGTGCAACTTGACATTTGAATGATTCTCCTTTCATGACTCGAATTTATAATTCATTTTATCAAGCATAAATAAACAAATCAATACTTCTAATGATATTTATTAAAAAAGGGCGAATCATTCGCCCTTAGTTTTAATCGGTAATCGGTAAATCCAACACTGACTGACTAAGTAAACTACCTTGATCATACTGAAGACGATAGAGCTGATAATAATGGCCCTTTTGCTTCAATAGTTCCTGATGACTGCCTTCTTCGATGACTTTTCCTTTTTGCATGACGATAATCTTGTCCGCGTGCTGGATAGTCGATAATCTGTGAGCGACGATAATCATCGTTGATATGTTCATCATTTTATTAAGGGACTCTTGAATCAGTTCCTCTGTTTCGGTATCGATATTTGCTGTCGCTTCATCTAGAATCATGACGGAAGGTTTATGAACCAGTGTTCTCGCGAATGACAACAACTGCCTTTGTCCGGCTGAAAAATTGTTCCCTCTTTCTCTAACAGGTTCATCATATTTTTCAGGCAATTTGTTAATGAACCAATCGGCATTCACATAATGACAGGCATCCAATATTTCTTGGTCAGTAATTTCCTCATTATTAAGTCTGATGTTAGATTCAATCGTGCCTGAAAACAGGAACACATCCTGAAGCATCTGTCCAACTTTACTTCTTAAAGAAGATAGTTTAATCGATTGAATATCAATATCATCAATCAAAATTTGGCCTTTTTGAATGTCGTAGTTTCGAACAATCAGTTGGATGATGGTTGTTTTTCCAGAGCCAGTCGCGCCGACAAGTGCCATTGTTTCCTTGGGATGAATGACGAAAGACACGTCTTTTAAAACCCATTCTCCTTCGTTGTAGGCAAACCAAACGTTTTTAAATTCGATTTTTCCCTTCAGGGAATCCAACTCTATTGCGTCTTTTTGGTCTTGAACTGCAGGCTCATTATCAAGTATGTTAAAGATTCTCTCCCCTGAAGTGAATGCGGACTGTAAGACATCAAACTTTTCCGCAAGGTCTTGAATCGGTCCAAAGAATTTTGAAATATACTGCGTGAAAGCAAATAAAATTCCGAAGGTAATCACTCCAGACATTACATCAAGAGATCCCTTCCACAAAATAATGACAAGTGAGGCGACATATAGCAAATACATAAACGGTCTATATAAACTGAATGTGAGCGTTTGTTTGATGTAACTTCTATTCAATATAATGTTTTTTTCTTTGAATTCTTTGAGTTTTTTATCTTCTCTGTTGAATATCTGGATTAATTTCATGCCAGATAAATGCTCTGATAGAAAAGCATTGATAACAGAAACATTGGCGCGTACTTTGCGATATGCCATTCTGGAAAACTTCCTAAAAACGACAGAAGCAAAGTAAATAAATGGCACAACAATCAATATGAGCAAAGTCAATTTGAAGTCCATGACAAACATGATGACGAAGACAATCAAAATTGTAATAATGTTTCTAAAAAGATTGATAATGACATCTGTGTAGAGTTGATTCAAGGTGTCTGTATCAGATGTTACTCTCGTGACTAATTTTCCAATTGGAATTTGATTGAATTGGGATATTGATAGTGTCTCAATGTGATCAAAAACATCTTTACGGATATCATAGATTATTTTTTGGCCCGTTGTTTGTAATAAGATTGTCTGTTTGTAAGCAATGAATGTACTGATAATCATCACGCCAAGATAAATAACAATGATAATGATGATTTTTGAAAATACGACCGTATCTTTTCCGAGTTCATCAATGACTCTCGCCATAAAAAGTGGGCCCACTAAATCAAGACCGACAACAATCATAACAAGTACGAATGCGATTACCAACTCCTTGATGAACGGCCGAATGTATTTCAATAATCGTCTGATAATCGTCTTGTCTTTCATTGTCCGGATGACATCGATGTCTGCGTAATTTTTAGGCATCTTCTTCACCCCCCTCAATCTCGGTTTCGAGTTGTTGGCGAATGACCATGGATAGATATTCCTTCGAAGATTTCAACAGGTCTTTATGAGAACCGATAGCTTTAATCATCCCTTCTTCGATGAAAACAATTTGATCTGCGTTCTTGATGGTAGAGATTCGATGCGCAATAATAATTGTTGTTTTTCCTGTTCTTAATAATCTTAAATTACCAAGAATTGACTCTTCAGTTTTCGTATCAACGGCGCTAAAAGAGTCGTCCATTATAAGAATGTTTGGATTTTTTAGTAGCGCTCTAGCAATAGAAATTCGTTGTTTTTGTCCGCCGGATAAGGTGACTCCGCGTTCCCCAACCATGGTTTCATACCGATCCGGGAAATCTATAATGTTCTCGTGTACATCGCTATATCTAGCCATTTTCTCAATTTCTTCTGGGTCAGCTTGATCCAATGCAAAAGAAATATTGTTTTTGATGACGTCTGAAAAAATGAAATTGTCTTGTGGAACGTAACCTATCGAATCTCTTAATTGTTTTATCGGAACTTTCATAATGTCGTGGCCATCAATATAAAGAGATTCTGGATCTAAATTATATAATCTTAACAGTACATCGACTAAAGTGGTTTTTCCAGAACCCGTTCTTCCAATGATCCCTATTGTTTGACCTTTTTTAATTTCAAAATCAATATCCTTAAGTACTAATTTATCGGTGCCCGGATAAGCAAACGACAAATGACTGAACCGAATTGTTCCCTGAATTGGATCAATTGGCAAGGCGTCCGAATCATCTCTAATTTCAATCGGAGTATCCAAGAATTCGTTGATCCTCTGCAAGGATGCGTTAGCTTGAGAACGCATGTTTATGAGTCTTCCAATCGCCATCATTGGCCAAATCAAAGTTCCAAAATAGGCAATGTATACCGTTAAATCTCCGATTGAAAAATCAGACGACGCTGTAATGTATACGAGGTATCCTCCAATTCCCAACATCATAATCCGAATCAAAGTAATAAACATTTCAATCGAAACGGACATCAGTGTTGAGGCCTTGATGAAGGAAACGTTCTTATCTTGGTTGTCTTTATTGATTTTACTAAACGCCCTAACTGCTCTTAGTTCATTTACAAAAGCTTTAATAACACTGATGCCATAAAAATTCTCTTGTGTAAAATCAGACATGTTTTCAAAAGCTTTTTGTTTTGCTTTGAATTTTCTTCCAGTTATTCTAGAAACAAAAGTAGCAGTAATTGCAATCAAAACCATTGGAATGATTGCAAAAAGTGTAATCGTGGAATCGAGTTTATACATTTTGAAGAATGCCAATCCACCAAGTGCTAACACATCAAAAGAAATCATAATGCCAGGACCGAATGCCATTCTGACTGCATTTAAATCGTTAATGAAAAGAGCCATCAATCCACCAGATTTCTTCTCCTGGTAATAATGTTGGCTTAATTTTTCAGCATGCGCGAACATCATATTGCGAAGCTCAAAGTCAATTCTCCTTGAGGTACCTAAAATAAAGATTCTCCATAAAAATCTTCCTACAACAATCACTAGTCCAATCTTGATTAGCTCAATCATGAAGTTTTTCAGAGCAATCGCAGTCAATGTTGAGTACTCAAGCCCCTCAATAATACTTCCTGAAATTTCAGGAATAATTAGCTGAGCATAATCGATGATCACAAGTGCAGCTATCCCAATTAGAAAGAAAAAGCCGTATTTTAGATAGAATTTATTTATGTGTTTACCAAATATCATAGCTTCCTCCCGTTGAAATGAACACTACTAATTTTACTTTATATTGAAGAAAAATACAATTTATTCATTTATTTTTTTATGAATGGAAAAATTATTTCCACATAAGACTGATCTCTAAAATAAAATAAAGCAGAAAAAAGAAAGACCTAAGGAATAAAATCATGCATTATTCAATTCTAGAAATGTATACGTTTTTACTGTCATATTTTACAAAGATATCTCTTCATTTCTATAACATTCTATGTTATAATAGGGCAAGTTAAAGGAAACCACCTTTGTTCAATATCCGCAAATATGGCGAACTAGCATTGAATCTTTTTAGACTTTTTTCTGAAATGATATCGGTCAGTCTATTCTCTCTGTTTTTGCATTCATCATTATAATGTATTTCCGAAATCGGAAAATTTTTTTGTCTTTTGTCCTTTGTTATTTACAATGAATAATCCCTTCTATCCATGCAGTGGTTTTTTTCTTGTGTCGATAGAAGGTATTATTCGTGATAAATATAGAATAAAATTTAATTACATATAGGAGGAAGTCGATGAAGTATTTAGCTACATTTATTGTATTGTTTGTCGTGTACTTGTTTCTCGCGGGCTTTACAGTTTATGAACTGATACTAGGTGGAATTGTAAGTGCGGCTTTGACAGTAATTTTGGTCAAATTCGTCAATTTTAGTATTGATTGGCGTTTCCCGATTAAATTAGTCAAATTCATATTTATTTACCTACCCGTATTCATTTGGAAACTGTTGCTCGCAAACTTGGACATCGCGAAAAGAGTACTAAGCCCCAAGATTCCTTTAAATCCTGGAATCGTCAAAATCAAGACGGATCTACAAGGAGATTTTGGAAAACTGACTTTGGCAAACTCGATTACGCTAACACCAGGTACGTTATCCATTGATGTTGAAGGGGACAGTATTTATGTCCATACCGTAGATGTTAAAGGAAAGAATGCGGAAGAAAATCGTCAACGAATCAGTGAGCCGTTCGAAAAAATCTTAGGAGGGATCTTCAAATGACAGAACAAGTTATCAACATCATTGTTTTCTCCCTTTTGGGACTTGGATTGCTATTTGCTTTGATTCGTTTCATCAAAGGACCTTCTCTAAGTGACAAAGTGGTCTCTCTTGACACGTTTAACATGATTGTAATTGGTGTCATTGTCATGTTAGCTGGTCTTTTCAAGAATAATCTGTATTTGGATATAGCTATTATTTATGCGATTTTGGCTTTTTTGGAAACCGTCGTCTTCGCAAGATACGTGGAGGGCAAAAAAGATGCAAATCGCTAGTTATGTATTTTTAATTATCGGCGGACTGTTCTTCTTCTTGGGAGGACTTGGCATTTTAAGAATGCCCGACACGTTCAATCGTATTCAAGCGGGAACCAAAGCAACAACCCTTGGTTCATTCTCAATTTTGATTGGTGTCGCTTTTGCGAATCCTTCATGGACTTTCAAAATCATCCTGATCATTGTGTTTATTGTTATTTCTAACCCGATTGGATCAAGCGCAATCGCAAAAGCAACTTATCGTTCAAATCACATTCCAACAAATCTAGTTCAAGACGATTTGGCAAAAAGAGGTGAAGAAAATGACACTAACTGATATCATCATGGCTGTTGTCTCTGTTTTACTTCTTGGAATTGCATTTATGGCCGTCAGTTCAAAGAAACTGATCAAGGGCGTTATTTTCCTTTCTGCCCTCAGTATGCTTAGCGTTGTCAGCTATGTTTTAATGAAAGCGCCTGACGTAGCTTTAACGGAAGCCGTCATCGGTAGCGGAATGGTAACGGCTCTCTTCGTGTTTACCCTATTATCGATTGATAAGGGGGCCACGAAATGAAAAATATAATCGCATTTGTGCTTTCAGTAGCGCTTGGCGTATTAATGGTACTCTCTTTAACAAACAACGATTGGTTTGCTCAATTCGGATATGCGGACTTGACGGACAGAGTCTCTCAATCCTATATCGATAAAAGCGTCACAGGAACTCCTGGAGAAATCATCTTTGGAGTAACAAGCAATCCTGAAGACGGCGCAGCCAACATCGTAACGTCGATTGTAGTCGATTATCGTAGTTTTGACACCCTTGGTGAAGTAACCGTTTTATTCATCAGTGCCTTGGGCGTAGCTCTTCTGTTGAGTTCTGAAGACAAAAACAAACGTCTTCAACTCAATTTCAAACCGAACTTTATGTTAAGGGTCGGATCTAGAGCTTTGTTTTCAATCATTTTAATGACCGGTGTTTATGTCATCCTTCACGGACACTTGACACCTGGTGGTGGATTCCCTGGTGGAACCATGATTGCAAGTTCGATTCTTCTTCTTTACTTGGCTGACGATCAGTTCAGAGCGAAAGTCAAAGGATTCAAATTGCTCGAAGGTGTTGCTGGAAGCTTCTACGTTGTCATCGGACTTCTCGGTCTGTTGGTTGCATCATACTTCTTGCAAAACTTCTTG
>Ga0268280_1000335_pt1 | contig 42342 bp, 40 predicted proteins | sample saktaG_9_FD_190139 | JGI IMG/M metagenome (GOLD analysis project Ga0268280, IMG submission 190139) | Saline water microbial communities from Sakinaw Lake, British Columbia, Canada - sak_2011_5_24_40m | ecosystem: Environmental > Aquatic > Non-marine Saline and Alkaline > Saline ...
CATGGATCGAGTCTTAGTGCTTCAATGCATGGCCTTATCGCTGCGATGATTGACGAAGTGGAACTTGCAGTTCCTTTCTTTACAAAAAGTTCTATGATTGATATTACAGGAGATTCAAAACAATTTGTAGGTGGAATCTATATTGGGGGAACGCACCCTGCATCAAGTGGAGGAAGTTATCTATCTTTAATTTATGGATTTTCAGCTTTGGAACATCATGGATATCAGCTTAGTGCAGACTATCGATTGCCTAAATCGATTAGCGGAGTTGAATTCAAAGTCATTGTAAAAGATTATGTCGCAAGTGTCAAAGTTAGAAAAAGTTCTGTAGAAATTACGTGGGAGGATTTACTGTGAGTTATAAAGGAGTCATATTTGATTTGGATGGAGTCATCGTATCAACGGACAGATTTCATTACAATGCATGGAGTGCACTAGCAAAAAGAGAAGGAATTCCTTTTTCAGAGGAAATCAACCACAGATTACGAGGCGTCTCCCGAAGAGAATCGCTCGATATCATTTTGGAAAAGTCGAAGAAGAAATATACGGAACCTCAAATTCAAGAGATGATGACTTTTAAAAATGATTTGTATCGTGACTCACTCAAAGAACTTACAAAAGAAGATATTTTGCCTGGAGTTATGGATTTGATTGCATTTCTAAGAAGTGAAAATATTCTGATTGCAATTGGTTCTTCGAGCAAAAACACAAAAACCATTTTAAAATTTATTGGACTTGAGCATTCATTTGATGCCATTGTCGATGGAAATGACATTGCCAAATCAAAACCAGATCCTGAAGTATTCCTGAAAGCAGGAAAGAAACTCAGGCTGAAAGTTAAGAACTGCATCGTGATTGAAGATGCGATTGCTGGAATTCAAGCCGCAAAAAGAGCAGGTATGTTTGCTGTCGCAGTTTCAGATGCATTGAAGTCCGAGGAAGCCGATTTTTATGCATCAGACATTCTAGATATCAAAACATTATTTTAGTGGCCCACGGCCACTATTTTTGTTGGGTTCAAATTGACAAATCCGCCTATTTCCTGTACAATGAATGAAGGAGTTGAGACTATGGAAAAATCAAACAGAAAATCTTTAGGAATCATTCTATTAATCTTTGGAGCTTTCTTTTTACTAGATAGACTTCATATCTTTTCATTCAATCTATTCTTTAATGGATGGTGGACACTGCTGTTAATCATTCCAGCGATTTTTTCGATGTTAAAACAGGGGGTTACGCTAGGAAATGGTATTTTGCTTGGACTTGGTGTATTTCTGTTCTTGGATCAAAATGGATGGAACCTGTCCGCGTTTGTTCTTCCTGGAATTCTGATTTTCACAGGACTTGTTATTTTATTTAAAAAATAGATTTTATTAAGATCGAATGACTTGGGGAAACTCATATGATGTTTTCCCTTTTTAACTGGAGTGGACGAGATGTTTGAGTATTGTATACCTATTGAATACAATGATTGGGTTCTGGAGGATTTTCTGGAACTTTTTCGCTTATCCAAAAAGAGACTCAACCAGTTGGCTTCTCTTGATAAAGTTTTTGTAAACGGCAAAAATGTGCCATTTACATCTAAATTAAAAACGGATGATTTGCTTACAGTTGACTTGTTGGACGAAGAAGGAATCGATTTTCCTCTCGCGCAAGAAAATCCGAAAGTCGTCTACGAAGACAACTTCATTTTAGCGGTTTCAAAACCGTCTGAAATGATCTGCTACGACGTTGAAAAAAAGAACATCCAAACGCTTGCTTCTTTGGTAGCGAACCACTATAATAAGACGTCTCAAAATTTGAAAATTCGACATTTGCATCGAATTGATAAAGATACGACAGGATTAGTTCTTTACGCAAAGAATATTCTCTCACATGCATACTACTCTGCAATGTGGGATACAACGACCGTTGAACGTAAATATCTCGCGATTGTCGAAGGCAAATTGGATAAATCTTTTGGAATAATTAAACTTCCAATCGGGTCTGATCGTCATTTGAATAATCATTATGTCATTTCACATACTGGAAAAATGGCTGTTACGCATTATAAGGTCTTGAAGCAGATGAGAGATTCATCTTTGGTTGAATGTTCTTTGGATACTGGAAGAACGCATCAAATCAGAGTCCATTTCAGTCATCTGGGTCATCCTTTGGTTGGAGACACTTCGTATGGATCCAAAACAAAAAACATCAGAACTTGTCTGCATTCATATCAGATACACCTATATCACCCATTGCTTCATCGTTACATCACAATACAAGAAAATCTGCCCGAAGATATGCAGAATTATCTGTTAGAAAGAGGAATTTATGAATATTAGAAACATTGCGATCATTGCCCATGTCGACCATGGTAAAACCACGCTCGTCGACGGGTTGCTTAAGCAATCGATGACGCTAAAAAAACATCAAGTCATCGAAGAGAGAGCAATGGACACCAATGTCATTGAAAGAGAACGCGGAATTACGATTCTTGCGAAGAACACTTCGATTATATATGGAAACACTAGAATCAATATTCTTGATACGCCTGGACACGCCGATTTTGGAGGCGAAGTAGAGCGGATCATGAACATGGTAGATGGTGTTCTTTTGGTTGTGGATGCATTTGAAGGATGCATGCCTCAAACCAGATTTGTTTTAAAGAAAGCATTGGAAGCCAAAGTGAAGCCACTTGTCCTGATTAACAAAGTTGACAGGGAAGCTTCTCGCCCTGTTGAAGTTGTCGATGAAGTTTTGGAACTGTTTATCGAACTTGGCGCTGATGAAGACCAACTTGAATTTCCTTATTTGTTTGGATCCGGAATCAATGGTCAGGCAAGTAATTCTCCAATTCTGAAACCAGATGACAATTTAAAGGTTCTTCTCGATTTAATCGTTAAAGAAGTGCCTTGTCCCAACGTAGATGATTCAAAACCTTTGCAGTTTCAACCTTCTTTGCTCGATTATAACGACTATGTCGGAAGAATGGGCATCGGAAGAATCCAATCCGGCAAAATGAAAGTTGGAGACATGGTGGACTGTATCCGCATGGACGGATCTGTTCAACCCTTCAGGATTCAAAAACTTTTCGGATACATGGGACTTGACAAGATTGAAATCGAAGAAGCATATGCTGGAGATATCGTTGCGTTGTCTGGACTTCCGGATATTTATGTCGGTGAAACCGTCTGTACAACGGGAGTCTACAATCCCCTTCCTCATATTTTGATTGGCGAGCCAACGGTTGAGATGACTTTTGGAACCAACACTTCGCCTTTTTCAGGACTTGAAGGAAAGTTTGTGACTTCATCAAAGATTGATGATAGACTTTATAAAGAGACACAAAGAGATTTAGCGCTGAAAGTTGAAAGAGTCGGGGCTTCTGAAAGTTGGATTGTTTCAGGACGAGGAGAACTTCATCTTGGAATTCTAATTGAAAACATGAGACGTGAGGGATTTGAATTTCAGGTTTCAAAAGCGAAAGTCATCATGAAAGAAGTCGACGGTGTTTTACAGGAACCGTTTGAATCTGTTCAAGTCGACACGCCAACGGAGTCACTCGGAAAAGCGATGGAACTCATCGGAGAGAGACACGGTCAACTGATTTCCATTGACACTTACGAAAATCAATCTCGTTTAAATTATGAAATGCCTTCAAGAGGGCTGATTGGATTCATGACTGAATTCCTTTCCGCTACCAAAGGTTATGGCATTTTAAATCATACATATTTGGAATACAGAAAAGTTGAATCCATGAATGTCGGAAATAGAAAACTAGGTGTTTTAGTTTCAGTTGATGAAGGATTGGCTTCAGCGTACTCTATCGGAGGAATGGAAGACAGAGGAACCATGTTCATCACGCCTCGGACGAAAATATATGAAGGAATGATTGTTGGAGAATGCAACCGAGAACAAGATCTCGCCGTAAACGTCACCAAAGAAAAACAAATGACGAATACCAGGTCTTCGACAAAAGATTCAACTGTTGTCCTGAAAAGACCTCGCAAAATGAGTCTTGAAGCTTGTCTTGATTACATCAATGACGATGAACTGGTTGAAATCACACCGCATTCCATCAGACTTCGAAAACAAATTTTGAACACGAATGAAAGAAAGAAATACGACAGCAGAAGACTGAAACAAAATGACGATTTTAACTCTTAAAGGATGAATCTGAAATAATTATATAGTATAATATGTTTGATAGATTATATAGGAGGTACCTATGAAAAGAAAAACAAAAATCATATGCACCGTTGGACCAGCAATTGATTCCGAACTGATGATTGGAAAAATGATTGATGCAGGCATGAATGTCGGTCGCTTGAATTTTTCTCATGGAACAGAAGAGGAACACCTTCACAGAATTCAAATGATTCGAGGACTTGCCGAAGCAAAGAATCGTTACATTGGAATAATGGCAGATACAAAAGGACCTGAAATCAGAACTGGATTGTTTGAAAACAATCAAGTTGCTTTTCAAAATGGAGATATCGTCGATGTCGTCAAAGAAGAAGTTCTTGGAAATCACGAACGTTTTCACATCTCATGCCCTGAACTCTTTGACGATGTGTCCATTGGTGACTATTTATTGATCGACGACGGTAAAATGCGTTTGGATGTCATCGGACTTGGCAAAGATCGATTTACATGTAGTGTCAGGAACCACGGAATATTAAAAAGCAGAAAAGGCGTCAATGTACCAAACATCAAATTGTCCATGCCTTACATCTCGGCAAAAGATGACGCGGATATCCGATTTGCTTGCCGTAATAAAGTTGATATGTTTGCTTTATCGTTTGTCAGAAGAAAAGAAGATGTTCTGGCTATTCGCGAAATCATGAGACAAGAAAATTCAGAGAAGATTGAAGTGATTGCAAAAATAGAAAACCAAGAAGGCGTTGACAATCTCGAAAGCATTCTTGAGGTTGTGGATGGAGTCATGGTTGCCAGAGGCGATTTGGGCGTGGAAGTTTCAACCGAACTTGTCCCGATATACCAAAAGAAAATCATTCAAAAAGCAAATGAATTTGGCAAGCCAGTCATTACAGCCACTCATATGCTTGAATCAATGATCTCCAACCCTCGTCCAACGAGAGCGGAGGCGAGTGATGTTGCAAATGCAATTTTAGACGGAAGCGACTCCATTATGCTTTCAGGTGAATCGGCTGCTGGAGAATATCCGGTCGAAGCCGTCCTGACAATGGATACGATAGCCAAGGCAATCGAGGACATTATCGCTTATGAAGAACGTCTTCAACGTTCAATCAAAACTTCTCATAAAACAGTGAACGACGCGATTGGAATATCCGCCAGTCAAGCCGCACTTTCCTTACCAAACGCAAAAGTCATCGTGGCTTTTACTGAAACGGGTGGTACAGCGAAGCGGATGTGCAAATTTAGACCGAGCGTGCCCATCATCGCGGTTACAGATAATATAGCAACAGCACAGAGACTATCTTATTATTGGGGTGTATTTGCTGCACTGAGAGATAACGTCAACGATATTGGCGTCTTTGACGAAATCGCAATCGACGTAGCCAAAGATTTTGGCTTCGAATCCGGTGATACATTGATTATCACTTCAGGTTATGGTCAAAAACATGGATCGACCAATACTTTAAGAATCATCGACATTCCCTAAAAAAATTAAAAGCACCGATTTCATTTAATTTGAAATGGTGCTTTTTTTACTATAGATTTATTCTAAAGGTTTTAAGTTTCTTTCAAGCCGATCCACAATCTGTAATAATCTTTTTATCTTCGTTTCATCTAATTTAGCAGATAAATAGAAACCTGTATATGTCTTTTGAATTGAATAAGACATTTTTGAAAAATTAAGACTAGCTAGAGCGTAAGGTTCAAGCTGTTGAATGAAATCTTCGACATGTTCAGTTGTAATAACGTCCAGTTTAGGAATCCAGTTTCCAGTGGATTTTGCGTTTTCAATTGCATGATAGCCATTTTCTTTCATCAAGCCTTGGCTGATTAGCTTATCAACAAATTCTCTGTTTCTTTTAGACCAAATGCTTTGGCTTCTCCTCGGCGAGAAATACTTGATGTAAGTGGCATCATCGACTCTTCTGATTTGACCGTCGATCCATCCTACGCAAAGAGCTTCTTCAAGCGCTTCATTTGCAGATAGCGTCACTGGCCCTCCGGGTTTTCCAATAATGAGCCAAATGCCTTCTTTTTGATTCTGATTTTCTTCTAGCCAGTCTCGAAAAGCCATTCTATCATGAAATAGATATTCCATCCAATCACCTCTTCATAATATTATTATATCGTAAAATAGAATATTTTTTAACAAAAAAAAGAGCAGCTTTCGCTACTCTGTAGATCCTTCCCAATCAATCTTTAATTTTTTGTTGATTTTCGTGAAGAAACCTTGAACCTTATCAACCAATTTTGATCCTTTGACCAACCAGTAGAATGCTTCCACAAGTCCCACTCCGGTAATTAAGTCGATAATGTAATGTTGTTTCAATGTTTGTGTAGAGATGCAGATACCAACACCTAAGGTCCAAATGATAATCTTTGGAAGTTTTGGCATTTTCTTATCCATTCGAGCACCTATAACAGCGAGCCAGCTCATAATGCAATGCATTGAAGGATTCGCATTTCTTGCGCCTGCAGAACCGTAAATCCACATGACGAAACGATCTGTGAAACTTAAATCCGGTTGATCGAACAACCCTGAAGTCTCTCTCCAGGCTTGAACGTCAGTTTGAAAAAATAAATAAGAAAGTCCGGCTATTGTGAAAGTAATTAAAATCAATGTTAAAATTGTATACATGTTTTTCTTTGAACGATACCCGATATAAAAGAAAGCGCCGATCCAAAATGGAAATGCCAACACGTAAATGTAGACAGTCCAAGGAATGAATGGGACAATCTGATTGAATTTTAAGAAAAAGAAGCTGTAATCCGCACCGATAATGTTGTTTGCTTCGGCGTACCATTGATTTCCCCAATAGGTGAGTGTCTGCATGAACGCAACCACGATAAACGGGATAATCAGGTACTTGATTCTGTTTGTATTCATAGAAGCACCTCATATATAATATTTTCATACATTATACACTCAAAAACGAATTTTTTCAACTCCAATTACAACATTGCCACAAACACTTTTGTAGCGCTTGTAATTAAGCTGTATTTATGATAAAATCTAAACAATATTACTTTCAGGAGGAATAATAATGTTTGGACATCGCAGTGATGGTAAATTAGTTAAGACCATCGATCCCTTGATGAAACTGACTCCACATATCATGCCCGATCGCAATGATGCACAAGTGATGAGTATGTATGAGATTAACTGTCAAGGAATGGATGAATACATTTTCAAGCAACGAAAAGAAAACCAACTTCGTTTTACATATATGCACATTCTAATAGCAGCTATGGTTCGTACCGTTGCAATACATCCAAAACTCAATCGTTTTGTTATCAATCGTAGAATCTATAAGCGCAATACCATACAAATTTCATTTGTCGTTAAGAAAGCGCTCAACGATACCGCAGAAGAAACAACGATTAAAATGACCTTTGATGGAACGGAAGATATCTTTAAAGTTAAGGAAAAGATGGACAAAGAAATCGAAGCAAACACCAAATCTACTTCTTATAACGATACCGATGCGCTTGCAAAGTGGCTGACAGTCGTTCCAATGCGGTTTGTGGTTGGAATTCTCAAGTTTCTTGATAAAATCGGAATGCTCCCAAAAAGTGTTTTGACACTATCTCCATTTCATACCTCAGTGTTCCTGACAAACTTGAAATCAATCAAAATGAACTATGCTTATCACCATATATATAACTTTGGTTCTACCTCTATCTTTGTCGCAATGGGTAAAGAAAAATATGAACCGGTAGTATTGGACCATGAAGAAGAAAAAATCGGAAGTGCAAAAATCATGAAAGCTGGAGTGGTCATCGATGAAAGAATCTGCGATGGACTCTATTATGGAAATTCAATGAGAGATTTCATGAAATTTGTAGCGAATCCTGAAAAACTTGAAGTACCTCTTGAAAAGAAAGTTGAAGATCAAAAGTAGCCAATACGCTACTTTTTCTTTTTTTTCTGTATAAAACATGTAAAAGGTTCCAAAAAAGATTACATTTTTGTTATGATAGTAAGTATGAGAGGCTGTGATATTTTGGCAAAACTAGTATATGTGCTTGACGATGACGAAAACATTCGAAATATCATTGAGAAATTTCTGATTTATGAGGGATTCCAAGTTGAGAAATTTAGAACCGGTACGGATTTGCTGCAGAAATATGAACTCAGCAAACCGGACTGTTTTGTGATTGACATCATGCTCCCTGACATGAGCGGATTTAAAGTCTGCCAAAGAATTAGAGAGGAATCGAACATTCCGATTTTGTTCGTGTCCGCTAAGGGAGAGGAAATGGATCGAATCCTTGGCCTTGAAATCGGTGGAGACGATTATATCACAAAACCTTTTTCCGGAAGAGAACTTGCAGTCCGTGTCAAAGCATTGCTCAGAAGAAGCGTAAATACTTCATTGATGGAAGACCTTGGCACTTTTGAACTAGGAAACTTGATTTATAAACTGGATCAAAGGGAAATCTTATGCAACTCTGAACCCTTGATTTTTACTGCAAAAGAATACGATTTATTTGTCTTGCTTTCCAAAAACAGTCCCAAAGCTTTCTCGCGAGAAGAGCTTTTTAGACTCGTATGGAAATGGGAAGTTATTGATGGAACCAGAAGTGTAGATGATCTTGTAAAAAGAATCAGAAAGAAATTAACGACAATCAACAGTTTGGTGGAAATCAAAACTGTTTTCGGATATGGGTATAAAGTTCAATTAGAAGGCGGAAGTGATGCCCTTGACAATCAGGCGTAAATTACTCTATTATTACGGCGTTTTTTTAGCCATCTCATATGGAATAGCGGCGGTATTAACCGGCGTTTTTATTTCGAGTGGTCTGAATCGTCTCCTTTATAGCAACATTGCAGATCTCAATGACACCATCGTCCAAACATTGGAAGCGAGCGATGATACTGATTTCACGTACACCCTCAACACGGCAAAAGAGTACACTGGCGTTGATTTGCTTGTATATCAAAACGACGTAATCTATTATTCATCACTTCCAACAAGTGCGATTGATCTTCTGAATGCATCACAAGTGAGCGAATTGTACAAAGTGTACCGTATAAGCAATGACGACCAGTATTATTATTTTACGCATTCCGAAGTCAAATCCGGAGAGTATCAAGTCTATGTCCTCCGTCTGGAAGGATCCATCATGGGCGATAATGAAACCATCTTTTTGATGAGTTTCATTGGAATTGTATTTCTTGCCATTTCAATCTCATTAATATCAATCTTCTCTGCCAAAACATTTGCATTACCGGCTCGGGTACTTGCAAATTACGTCAACAATCTCTCTTTTCAAGACAAACCAAAAAGAAGACCTGTCTTCGATATTAGCGAATATGAAGAATTATCGATTGCGCTTGAAAAAGCTCATACTCGAGTTTATGAATATTCAAAATCAGAGCAAGAGTTTCTACATAATTTCTCGCATGAAATGAAGACACCTCTCACAAATATCTATAGTTATTCAGAGGCTTTGTATTATGGCGTCCTTTCTGAAAAAGAAATGAAAGACACCTCTTTAGTCATCATGCATGAAAGCGAAAAGTTAAAAGATTTCATCAACCAAGTCCTTTATTTGGGTAGACTCGACCGCGTTGGCGAAGCATTGATTGTCAGTAGAGTGAACCTCGTTGACGTCATTGGAGACGCACTTAACAGCATCGACATCCAAGCAAAAGAAAAGGGTATCAAACTTGACTTCCGTCATGAACAAGAAGACGTGTATCTTTTCGGAGACGCCGAAAAATTAGAAGTTGCTTTAGTGAATCTTCTTGCCAATGCAGTAAGATATGCAAAGACGACAATCATCATCCATTTGAAGGTGACTTTAGACAAAGTTAGCATCACGATAGATGATGACGGTATCGGAATTGATGAGTCGATTCGAGACGAAATTTGGGAAAGATATTTCATCGGAAAAGAAGGTCATACCGGACTTGGACTTACGATTACAAAGGCGATTATCGAGAAGCATCAAGCGACTATTTCGGTGAGTGACAATGCAATGAACGGCGCTAGATTTACGATTGAATTTACCTTGAATAAAAAAATTGTGGTTTCTTTGTAAAAACCGTTCTATCGCAAATAATTTTCTATATAATGTGAGCGTAATAATCATTAAAGCACCATCGATTTAGGACAGTTACAAGTTAACAAACCCTCTCCTATTTTAATCCATTTGTTTTCCTAAATCAAAAGATGGTGTTTTTTGTTTGCATTTTTGCTATAATGGTTGTGATAGAGGTGATAAAATTGGATTTGTTTATGAAAATACTCTTATTAGTAATCGGTTTGGGATTTGCCTATGTGGGATTCAGGTTCTTAATTTCCAGTAAAAGAATCATCCAAGCGATTCAAAAACAGAAATACCAACAGACGGCGGAACCCAGAAAACAAGAACTGATCATGGCGAAAGTCATGGGTGTACTCTTAATGTTGGTTGGACTGTATTATGCGATCATGTCAATCATTGGACTATTGTCTTCGTAAGCAGGACCCTTTATTTGGTCGTGCTTTTTTCTTTTCCAAACACGAGCTATGGATTCAATTTCCTTTAATTGTCTTCAAAAGCCCAAGTTTCGCAAAAAAAAGATTGAATTAAGTTCATTCTTTTGTTAAAATTAAAATAAAGGTCGAATTGAATTTACAAATCAAGACCGGAGAGGACGTGACCCTATGAGCTTACTACAAGTTAACAATCTGAAAAAAACATTTGGCGGTAATGTCCTTTTTGATCATGTCACCCTCGAAGTCAATCGCAACGACAAAGTTGCTTTGATTGGCAGAAACGGGGTCGGCAAGTCCACTCTGATTAAGATGATATTAGGAGAAATTACCCCAGATTCTGGGGATATTTTTATTTTTGGGGGAGCAGTGATTGGCTATTTGAGTCAAGATGTTCTTAGCCAAGATGACCTAACCTTAAAAGAAGAAGTCCTCCTTGTGTTTAATGAGTTGGTCCAACTTGAACTGTCGATCAAAGGAATTACAAAGGAACTGGAAACGAATCATTCAACGAGCCTAATCGAAAAATATAGTCGCCTAGAGGAAGAATACAGAATCTTAGGCGGATACGAATATCTTACTTTCATTGATATGATTTTATCGAAGTTCGGATTTTTGAAAACCGATTATGATCGATTAGTCACCTCTTTTTCTGGAGGAGAAAAAACACGTGTCGCTTTTGCAAAACTACTTCTTCAAAAACCTGATATTTTGCTCTTGGATGAGCCAACCAACCATATGGATATCGAAATCATTGAATGGCTCGAATCTTATTTAAAAAATTACGACGGAGCTGTATTCGTCGTGACCCACGATAAATACTTCATCAACAAAATCGTCAATAAAATTTATGAGCTCGATCAAGACACGCTTCAAGTCTATTATGGTCGATATGACGACTACGAAATTGAAAAAGTTGCCAGATATGAAATCTTGATGAAGCAATACATCCGTCAAAACAAAGAAATCTCGCATTTGCAGAGCTTTGTCGACCGTTTCAGGTATAAAGCTTCGAAAGCAAAAAGTGCGCAGGATCGGATTAAAAAGCTTGCTAGAATTGAAAGACTGGACAAGCCGGTAACGCATCACCAAAATGTCAAGATGGCTTTTCACAGTCGCAGACCCACTGATGCCATCATCTTGGAAACCAGAAGTCTTTCGATTGGATATGACACTCCTCTATTTGAAGACATCAACTTCAAGATGAGAGGGTTCGAAAAAATCGGAATCATCGGACCCAACGGAGCGGGAAAGACCACTTTTGTCAAAACGCTGATTGAAGAATTAAATCCTTTAAAAGGCGAAGTCGTATTTCACAAACCTTTGAAAATTGGCTATTTTGACCAAAATCAGGAATTTGGTAATGAACAAATATCTTTGCTCGACATGCTTCATGGAATCTACCCAATGAAGACACTTCAAGAAGTGAGAAGTTTGCTCGCGAGAGTTCTCTTTAGTGCAGATGATGTCTTCAAACAAATCAAAGTATTATCCGGTGGAGAAAAAGTAAGACTCAGGCTGTTGCTCTTAATGCTTGAAGAGCCAGAACTACTTATTCTTGATGAACCTACCAATCATCTTGACATCGATACCAAAACCATTGTCGAAGATATTTTCGAAGAATATATCGGTCCCATTATTTTCATTTCTCATGATCGATATTTCATTAATAAAGTCGCCACAAAAATCATCAGTCTTCATCCGTCTCAATTTGAAATATTTGACGGAAACTATGATGAATTTCAGGCAAAGCGTGAAAAAGATAGGGTTGAAAAGCCGATACAAAGAAAAGAAAAAATCAGAACCGTGTCTTTGGAAATTCAAATTAAAAAGCTGGAAAAAGAGATTAATAATCTTCAAAAGGTCATTCAAATTGAAAAAGATTCTCTTTTTTCTCCTGAAGTCTATTCGGAAAAATCCGTTTATGATTTAGCAACAGAGTCCATCCATCTCAAAGAAGAAAAAGCAAACTTCCTATTCGAAGAACTAATTCGCTTGACCCAAGCAGACGAGTTCTAAACGCGCGATTCAAGAAAGTTCTTTATGAACTTTACTCAAATTGTGATAAAATGATAGTAGAAACGTTTAAGAAGGTGAAGAGATGAATCGATTATTGTTAATTACAGATAATTTGGTGGATATTCCTCCAAAAATCAATACAAGAGAAGATGTCAGAGCCATCATTTTAAACAATGGCAAAATATTATTAATGTACTCAAATACAGACCAAATGTATGGGACTCCTGGGGGCGGGATCACGCTCAATGAGTCCAAACTGGACACTTTATACCGTGAATTATTAGAAGAAGTGGGCGGAATCAACGTCAAAATCGTCGAGCACCTCGGTCAAACCGAAGAAATTAGATTGTCAAGACGTCAAAACAAGCCTGTGAATATCCTGACTGATTATTATCATGTCGACATTCAAGATTATGTCAATTCTTCACTTGAAGAGCATGAAGAAGAAATGGGACTGGAACCCAAATGGGTTTCCATAGACGAAGCGATTCGTCAAAACGTCTCGATTATGAAATCAATCAATGATAAATTCATTACATTCTTTTATACACAAACGGAAATCTTAAAGGTTGTCAAGGATAGATTTGGACTTTAGTCCGAATTTATTTTTGTGAAAGGGTGATATCCATGATTGAAAAAATCAAACAAGAAATCAAAAACGAAATTGAAAAAAATATTCTGATTCAATACCTAAGCACTGCTCAGGTCATTGTTGAAGAACCTAAAAAAACATCGCAAGGAGATATTTCCGTGCCTGTTTTTACAATTGTGAAAGCGGTAGGAAAACCACTTCCTGAAGTTGTGGCATTTGTTAAAAATGTGATTGAGCGAAGCGAGTGGGTATCTATGTTTGAAGAAGTGACTTCCATGGGCGGATTTATCAACCTTAAATTTAAAAAAGCCGCTCTTGGAGCGAAAATCGTTGAAGACTTTTTTACTGAAAGCAATTACGGTTCCAGCGAAATTGGAAAAGGAAAAGTTGTTTGCATTGATTATTCCTCACCGAATATCGCCAAGCCTTTTTCGATTGGACATTTACGTTCAACCATCATCGGCCACTCGATTGGAAACATCTTAGAAAAATGTGGATACAAGGTCATTAGAATCAATCATCTGGGCGATTTTGGAACCCAGTTTGGAAAAATAATCTATTCCTATCTCAATTTTGGTGATAAAGAAGCCGTCAAAAAAAATCCGATTGAAGAACTTGTCAAACTCTATGTCGAGTTCCATGAACTTGCCAAAGTTCAGCCTGAACTTGAAGACAAAGCAAGAGAAATCTTCAAAGAACTTGAACAGAACAATCCTGAGTATGTAGCGTTATGGGAGTGGTTCCGCGAAGAGTCGCTTAAGGATTATATGAAAGTCTACGACCTTCTTAAAGTGTCGTTTGACTCTTATGACGGAGAAGCATTTTATAACGATAAAATGTCTTCAGTCATCGAAGAATTAAAACAAAAGAATTTATTGAAAAAAGATCAAGGAGCGATGATTGTCGACTTGGGTGAAGCGTATCCGCCTGCACTGATTCAAAAAAGTGACGGATCGACGCTTTACATTACCCGTGATTTAGCCGCGTTATTCTACAGAAAAAACACTTATCACTTTGATAAGGTGCTTTATGTGGTTGGAAACGAACAGAAACTTCATTTCGATCAAATCAAAAAAGTCGTTGAGTTGATGGGATATTCTTATTCCGACGAAATCGTTCACGTCAATTTCGGTCTTGTTCTACAAGATGGGAAAAAGATGTCGACGAGAAAAGGTAAAATCGTTAAATTAGATGATGTATTACAAGAAGCCATTCAACTAAGTGAGGACTATATCGAAGAAAAAAATCCGAATTTAGAAAACAAGGAACTGATTGCTGAGAAAATCGGTGTCAGTGCCGTCGTTTTCAATGACTTGAAGAACTACAGAAGCGGTGATTTCGAATTCAACTTGACTGACATGGTCAATTTTTCAGGTCAGACAGGACCGTATCTCCAATATACTTCCGTTCGGATTACATCGATATTAGAATCCGTCGACTATCATGAAGGAACAGCTTTCAATCCAGAGTTTTTTGAATATGACCCGGCGTTTGAAATGCTGAAACAAATAAGCATTTATAAAGAAATCCTTGAAAAGAGCGCAGAAGAATACGCACCTAGCATTTTAGCTAAATATTTGCTGAACATGGCTAGTCTTTTCAACAGTTATTACGGAAAAGAAAAAATCAATGTCGAAGACGAGCTTGAACGGAACACAAAATGCCGTTTGATTTATATGGTCAGAAATGTCTTAAATGACGGAATGCTCCTCCTTGGCATGCAACCGATTGAAAAAATGTAACTACTTTGAAGATCCATATCGATAAGAAAAGAGGTGAATGATATGGACAACACAAAAACACTATCAACAGATCCGAAGAAAAGCGTCGGAAGAAGTCTCCGTTTGATGTTCAAATGGATGGGCAAATATTGGCCCTTACTGATTCTCGCCTTCGTGATGCTGTATTTTATATCTTATATTCGAACAATCACACCGTTGTTCGGGCAACACATCATTGACGTCATCCTTAAATTTAGTGACCAAGGGTCGAAACTACCTCCCTTCTTCCAGCAATTTCTAGTTGCGGATACGGTAGGAAGGCAACTCTTTCTCGCTGGAGTCATGATTGTCGCTCTCGGACTGATTCGAGCGATTTCAATCTTTATAAGAAGAGCTCTTACAGCTGTATTTGCTGAAAGAGTTGGATATAAGTTAAGAAACAACCTGTACAGCCAACTTCAAAACTTGGGATATCATTTTCATTCCCATACGGAAACAGGAGACATGATTCAACGTTGCACAAGCGACGTTGAAAGTTACAAAAGGTTTATCAGCGATCAAATCATTGAAGTCGTCAGACTGATAATGCTCGTTGGTCTCTCGATCTACCAAATGGCAAAATTAAATGTGAACTTAATGTTCATTTCCTTAATTATCACACCGATTATCTTGACCATTGCAATCTTTTATTTCCGCAAAGTCGAGAAGATGTTTCAAACCATCGAACAAAACGAAGCCACAATGACCACTCACGTCCAGGAAAACGTAAGTGGCGCAAGAGTCGTCAAGGCCTTCGCAAATGAAAAATTCGAGGTCAACAAATTCAAGGATTTGAATCGGAAGTTTACAAACTCAGACTATCGCTTGGTTAAAAAAATGGCATTCTTCTGGAGTGGAACGGATTTTATCTGTTTTGCCCAGTTCTTCCTGATTGCGATTGCAGGTATCATTTACACTGTTAGGGGAGACATCACGCTAGGTGTCTATCTTGCTTTTCTAGCATACGGAGGAAATATCATCTGGCCAATGCGGCAACTAGGACGGCTTGTGGGAGATTTTTCTAAAGCGACCGTTTCAGTGTCCCGTCTTGACAAAATCATTTCTACGAAGAACGAATACGCTGATTTAATCGATCAAACGACACCGCCTATTTTCGGATACGTCGAATTCGATCATGTCAGCTTCAAATTCGAAGATTCAACCTATTATCAATTAGAAGACATCACTTTTAAAGTAAATAAAGGAGAAACGGTTGCAATCATCGGCAAGACCGGTTCTGGAAAAACAACGCTAATGAATTTGATGGTAAGACTGCTCGATTATGAGACTGGATCCATCAAAATTGACGGGACCGAAGTTAAAAACATTGAAAAACATTATTTAAGAGAACATGTGGGAATTATCCTACAAGAACCATTCTTGTTTTCAAAAACGGTTGAAGATAACATCAAAATTTCCAATCGAAGCACTGAAGAAAGCAGGATTGAAGAAGTAGCGAAGATTGCACAAGTTCATGAAGACATCATTCATTTCGAACAGGGATATCAAACCATGGTCGGAGAACGTGGCGTGACGCTGTCTGGAGGACAGAAACAAAGAGTCGCGATTGCACGAATGTTGTTGAACCCGAAGCCGATACTGATTTTCGACGATTCACTGAGTGCGGTTGATACCGAAACGGATAAACAAATCCGTTCGAGACTCAAAAAAGAATGGAAACAGTCAACGGTCTTCATTATCACCCACCGAATTACAACGGCAAAAGAAGCAGATCGAATTATCGTCATTGACAAAGGGAAAATCAGTGAATCTGGAACGCACAGTGAATTGATTCAACTCGGTGGATTATACAAAACAATATGGGAAATTCAATCCAAGATTGATTTCCAAGTAGAGGACGGTGAGATTCATGGATGATCATCTTTATGATGAGGAGAGTTTCACGTCGAACAAGATAGATTGGAATGTATGGAAAAAGATCTTTAGTTTTATGAAACCGCTGAAAAAGCAAGTAATCCTAAGCATCCTATGTATGGTTGTGCTTGCTTCAACAGATGTTATATACCCGTATATTTCTAAATTTGCCATTGATGAAATCATCAATCCGAACATTGCTGCGGGTACACAAGATTTATCACAACTATGGTATTTCATTATGCTTTATGTCATCTTTATGGTGATCCAAGGTACCATGGTCTATTTATTCATTATTTTTGCAGGAAGGGTTCAAACCGAACTTGCCTTCAATATTCGTCAAAAAGCCTTCACCCATCTTCAAGAATTGCCATTCTCCTATTACGACAGAACCAAAGTCGGATGGATCATGGCAAGAATGACAAGCGACTCAAGAAACCTTTCGGAGATTCTTTCCTGGGGAATCATTGATTTCTCCTGGGGTCTCTTCTTAATGGTCATATTGATTGTGGTCATGCTGATTATCAATATTAAACTTGCCTTAATTACTTTGGCAATCGTTCCGATATTGATTCTAGTCTCAACCTATTTCAGAAGATTTATCTTAAAGGCTTATCGTTCCATCAGAAAAGTCAATTCAAAAATCACTGGGTCATATAATGAAGGTATCACCGGTGCAATCACGACAAAGACTTTGGTCTTGGAAAACACTAACTTCGATGATTTCAATTTACTGACGACGGACATTCGAAAACAAAGTATCCGTGCAGCGATGATTCAGGGACTCTATTTTCCTTCTGTCATCTTCTTGATTTCAATTGGAACCGCCTTGATCTATTATTCAGGCGGAAACATGGTGTTTAATCTATCCATCAGCGTAGGAACACTTTATTTGTTCACGAACTACGTTTGGCAGTTCTTCGACCCCGTCAATAACATTGCGTCCATCTTTGCTCAGTTCCAACAAGCACAGGCATCCGCAGAGCGGATTGTCTCGTTGATTGAGACTGAACCAGACATTACCGACAGTAAAGAAGTGATTGAAAAATACGGCACACTCTTCGACTACAAACTAGAAAACTTTGAGCCCCTCAAAGGCGAGGTTGAATTTAGAGATGTTACTTTCAAGTATCATGTTGGAGAAAAAGTATTGGATAACTTCAATCTTAAAGTGAAGCAAGGTGAATCGATTGCCTTAGTAGGACACACAGGTGCTGGAAAATCGACCATTGTCAATTTGATTTGCAGGTTCTACGAGCCCACGACAGGTCATATCTTCATTGACGGAAAAGACTATAAAAAAAGGAGCATGTCCTGGTTGCATTCCAACTTAGGTTACGTTCTTCAAAGCCCCCATTTGTTTAGTGGATCGGTCTTGGAAAATATCCGTTATGGAAAACTGAGTGCAACCGACGAAGAAGTCATCGACGCCGCAAAAGCCGTAGAAGCACATGAGTTTATCATGCGCTTTGAAAAAGGCTACGAAACCGAGTGTGGAGAAGGTGGATCAAGACTTTCAGTTGGTCAAAAACAACTGATTTCATTTGCCAGAGCGATATTGGCAGATCCAAGGATTCTTGTGCTTGATGAAGCGACATCTTCGGTAGATACTGAAACCGAGCAGCTGATTCAAAATGCAATAAACAAATTATTGAAAGGCAGAACAAGTTTCATTGTTGCCCATCGACTTTCAACCATCGTTCATAGTGACCGCATCATGGTTTTGGAAGGCGGAAAAGTGATAGAAGAAGGAACACATAGAGACTTAATTGCCAAAAAAGGACAATATTACGATCTTTATACAAACCAATACTCTGAAGAGATGTTGGAACTATCCATTAAAGAATAAAAGACGGTCGCATTAAATATGCGGCCGTTTTTCTTTTTTGAGTTGCTTTTAATTCTAAATGTCCATTCAAGCACTCATTTGGGATTTCAAGAAATCTGTGATTTAGGACAAAGAATGGAACTTCATAAATTCCACTCAATTTTCGAAAAAAAAACTTTTCTTTTTTGGCAAAACTGTGTATAATAATGAGTGCTATGCCAGTGTGGTGAAATTGGTAGACACGATGGACTCAAAATCCATTGCCCTTAAAAGCGTGCCGGTTCGAGTCCGGCCACTGGTACCATGATATTTAGAGTTGACGTTTCGTCAACTTTTTTATTTTCTTCTCAAAGACTATTCAAAGAATAGAAGTTCTATGATATGATAAGTTTTTGAAAGAGTTCATTATTATTTTTTTATTTTTTCATACGAAATTAGTTGCTAGAAGTTCAAAATGAATTTGTAATACTTATCACGTTAAATTAACGGAGGTTATTCTATGTCCAATCAAGGGGTTTTTGCACGAGAAAAGGCAGAAACAAAACGATACCGCTATGTTTTTAATATGACTTTGGTCATCAGTGTTTTCGCACTGATTCTTCTTGTGATTCCTGTTGTTGCTCTTGCGGATAGAAATGAAGAGAAGTATCTATTCTTAGTTTATATTTGGCTTGCGGTAATGGGCGTATACATTATTGTTATCAGCGTTCTCGGTGTTGCAATTGCGAAAAGAGAGATACGAGAAGAAAGTGAAATGCTTTCCAAGATGATTATAGACTCCAATTCCATCCCACCCGAGGAGTATTGCGCAACAGATAACTTTTCAAATAAGGTTTTTTATTTTGACCCAAAATCATTTCGTTGTGAAGAACAAGAATATCCGTATGAAAAATACAATATTCACGTAGTGCCAATGTCCATGTTTAGACGTGTACGAATCCATATAGAGATTTCAGAAAAATCATCAGGAATTATTTCTTTCAGTAATCAGTTTGATGAAAAACCGCTTATGAGATTTGAATTGAGCGCATCTCTACTTCGAGTCATCAAAGAGTATGAACTTGAGGTTTTGGACAAAGATATCATTGATTACATTTACAGCAATCCTAGAAATGCTGCTCAAGAAATTTTAAAATACGGCACAATCAAATCTCATTTTCTTGGATTTAGACAGATGATGAAGGATCAACAAAAAAATCTATAGAATATTCAAGAGGATTTTAATTATGAAAAAGAAGATTAAAAGTTTTCCACTCATACATCCTACAACGATTGGAATCGTAGGAACTTCATTCAACGATAAAGTCAATTTCACGACCATCGGAGATATCGCTGTTGCTGGACTCAATCCTCCTCTTGTAATGGTCAGTCTCAATATGAATCATCTCGCGACTGAATACATATTAGCCACAAACCGGCTTTCTTTAAACATTCCTACCAAGGACATGCTCTTTTTTGTTGATTATTGTGGCGTCTATTCAGGAAGAGATAAAGATAAATCACTTCTTGAACCGTTCGAAATGGTAAATGAGTTACCGATTCTAACGAACGCTCCGATTGCGATGATTCTAAAAGTCGTTCATACCTATCAGCACAAGCAACGATTCATTTGTATTTGTGAAGTCGCTGAAACTTTAGTAGAAGAAGATCTGATTCAAAATGGAAGATTAGAATTATCTGATCTCAAAATGGTTCTTTATGGACTTGACAACTTCTACTATACTTCAGGAGAAATCATTGGCGAAGGCTATAGAGTCGCAAAAGAATGACATAAATGTACTTCGTATGAAATGATGCAAGTCTATCAGAAATTCTATTTTTGGTGTATAATTAAGAATGAAGAAAGGTCGTGGCACTATGAATCTAATGACAAAGAAAAACCAACCTCCGGGCACTGCCATCTATACGGGAATTCACCAGATTGAAACTGAGATTACGCATGTCATTTATAATCAAAAAGATTTAAAAAAAGTGACAGATTTGGCTTTGGTTCCTGAATACAACAATTGGTACATCGTCAAAGGATTGAAAGATACAACCAGAATCAAAACATTTTGTGAAGATTTTGGAGTAGACCCTTTGATTATTGAAGACATCTTCAACGTTCATCAAAGAAATAAGATTGAGTATTTTGAAAATTATATTTTCGCCGTATTCAACTATTCTTATTTAAAAAGCGGAAATATAGATAGAGATTATCTCTCCATGTTGGTGTTCAAGGATAAAGTCCTGACTTTCCATGAACATAATACCAATCTATTTGATGAAGTCTACATGCGTCTTGAGAATAATAAAGGTGTCATCCGAAAAAGCAAGATGGATTACCTTTTTTACGTGCTTCTAGACACAATCCTAGACAATGACATCATTGTCCAAAAAGAGCTCTCAAATCAAACCATTAAACTTGAAGAAGATATCATTCGTCTAGAATCGACAGATCAAACATTGCTTTATATGTTGAGAAAAGAATTACTATATCTAAAGAAATCCATTGATCCTATCTATGAAAGCTTTGTCATGCAGGAATTTAAAAAAAGTACTTTGATTTCTCCTGAAATCTATAAGTATTTTGCAGATATTACGGACCATACTAGAAGAATTTTCGAAGATATCAACTCACAAAGAGAATTACTTAGAAACTTACTTGATGTGTTTATGAACAATGTCTCAAACAAGATGAATGCCGTCATGAAGACACTCACTATTTTCAGTGCAATCTTCATTCCACTTTCTTTCCTTGCCGGCGTGTTCGGAATGAATTTTACGAACTTCTCCATTCTTGCGAGTCCGAATGGATTAGTCTTCTTTATCGCACTTTGCGTTACAATTATGGTTTCTATGATTGTATTTTTCAAATTAAGGAAATGGTTCTAACATATTAATCAATTTAGAGCATAAAGCGTCAACTCTCAAACGCTTGAGCAGTTATGATATAATCGAGTTTATAGAAAGGATGATACTGTGAAAAAAGACAAAAATCAATTGATCTTGCCCTTTTTGCTAAACCTCTTTTTTACCGTGTTTGAATTTTTGGGAGGACTCTATACGAATAGCATCGCCCTGATCAGTGATAGTATTCATGACATTGGAGACTCGATTTCAATCGGAATCTCCCTCGTCTTGGAAAACAAGTCAAAGAAGAAGGCGGATTACAACTATACTTATGGATATCGAAGATTTTCGTTACTCGGCGGATTGATTTCTTCAATCGTATTGATCATGGGATCTATTGTCATTATCTATGAAGCGATTCCCAGAATCATCCATCCAGAAGCAGTCTTGTCGAGTGAGTTGATTTGGTTTTCGGTTCTAGGCGTTGCGGTCAATTTATTTGCTGCCTTAAGAGCGAAAAAGGGAAAATCAATCAATCAAAAGATTATCAGCCTTCATTTGTTTGAAGATGCGCTGGGATGGATTGCACTTTTAATCGGCGCTATCTTGATGAACCTATTTCAAATATACTGGATTGACCCGATTCTTTCCATTATCTTCACACTTTACATTTTAACGCATGTATATAAGAATTTAAGCCAAATCATTCGAGTTTTCATGGAAGTTGCACCAAAGAACCCGACGGTCCAAATCATTGAAAGTGCACTTTCGCATCTAAAAGACCTTGATAATGTCCATCATGTCCACATATGGACGTTGGATGGTGAAAATCCCTTGCTGACGCTTCATGCGGTTGTGGCCAAGGACACAACCAAGGAAAGACTATCCATGCTTAAAAAGGAAATTCATCATGAATTGAAGCATCTTGGAATTCTTCACGCCACGATTGAATTCGAGTACTTTGGAGAAGAATGCGTTGCTCAAGACTGCGATGATATTTTCGATGATGTGGAAACGTCCCATCATCACCATCACCATTAATAAAATGAAAAAGGTCCGACAATCTAGTCGGGCCTTTTCCTTAGGGTGTGGAGATATCTAGATTAAGCTACAATTGAGCCTCATCAACTGGTTCAGTGTATTCCTTGTGTCCTCTGGTACGATATTCAAACGTTTTTTGATAGTGATCAGAGTTAATCTTGTAGTCATAAACAGGGTCGCCTGTTTCAGAATCAATCGTTTTGTAGATTTTGATATGTCCTGAATCGATAACAACATCATCTTCGGTTACTGTGTACATAATGTGGATGATTGTTACATCCTCTTCAACTTCAACTTTGAAGCGGAGGCTATAGGATAGATTTCCTTCTGTCATGTCCAAACGAAGGTTGAGTCCGTCTTCTTCAGTTGTAATTCTAATTTTGCTTTCGCTGACGATAAGTCCATTTTCAACAACTTTGTAGAAGAATTTCTCTTCGCCGGTTTCTGCGTCATTGCAATATTGAACTCTGACATAATTGTCATGATCGATGTAGGAGTATAATCTCAATACTTCAACACCTTCGAAGTCCAGTAATTTTCCTTCGATGTCATAAACTAAGTCGCCATAGACAAGAATTCCTGACAAGTAATAGACAACATACTGATCATCTTCAGAATCCTGGAAAAAGAATTCTTTTTCTTGAGTTTGATCCATAGATGCGGAAAGTTGAGTATCTGTGTCTTCAACGGTAGTCGCAGGTTCTTCAGTGGTTGTTGTTTCTTCTGTCGTCGTCGTATCAGTCGGTTCTTCATCGACTTCATAAACGACTTCATTGAAGTATAGAACGAAAGTAGATGTTACGCCTAGCAAATCAAGTGTAGTGTATGAGACCATATAAGCATAATCTGGATTGTCAGATGCAATGACTTCAACTTCTAACAAGTCTTCGGATCCAAGGAACCTTTCCATTAAGTCCATATATCTGTCGATGTCGTCAATGGTATCAGCGATTTCTGGATCTTCTTCATCCGTCGTCGTAGTTGCTGCTGTATTGGTTGAACCTGCCAAACTCAAAGTAGTTTGTGAAGGAGCACTCATCAATGAGATTGCTGAAAGTGCTTCTAGAGCGAATACATCGCTGTCAACTGTAAATTCGACGGGGGTCTCTGACGTAGTAGTAGCTGTTGGTGCGGTTTCACATGCGAATAAAAAAGCGCCTGTGAATAATACGATTAGTGCAATAGCTAATTTTTTCATAATTTCCTCCTTATTTTTTTTTGTTACACTAGATATACGTTGCTCAAACGTTATTTATTGGGGATAATTAAAAAAAAACGACTTTTTCAAGTCGTTTTTGTGAAGTTTAGATGCCGTTTGTGTCAGGAATTTCTGTTGGTTCTGTAGAAGGTACTTCATCAGTGGTGTCGTCATTTGGGAACCAGTTATAAGGGTTCCACATACCACCAGGATGTTTTCCTCCGGATTTTCCATGATCGTTTGAATTACCATTGTCGAATTTATTTCCGTGGTCTTCATCCATTCTGGCTTCTCCATTAAAACTTCCGTAAGGTCCGCATTGATGCTTGTATTCATATTTATGGGAATATGCAAAACCATCTGGAAGAACGGTATATTCGAAAGTTGTTTCTCCTGTTAACTCGTCATAAGTACCAACGATATGAACGTTTCCGCTTTCGATGACTTCACCATCAAGTTTTACAACATAACGAACATGAATGGTTGTAATATAATCAACAGTTTCTTGTGTTGCGGTGAATTCAGTATAAGTTGTTCCTGAAATCATCTGCAAACGAATGTGAATTTCTCCATCTTCAACGAAAGAAGCAATTTTGCTTTCTGAAACAAGGATGCCCTCTTCCATTACTTGATAAAAGAATTTTCTCGTTTGATCTTCTGTATCATTTTGAACACTGACTCTGACGAAGTTTCCTTCATCAACATAAGCATACAAACGAAGGATTTCTTCAGTATCTGTTTGAATCAAAGCACCTTCAAGAAGTGTTTCTACGTCTCCATCAACTAAAACACCATCGATGTAAGCTGTAACGTCTTCAGAATTGCTTTCTGTGAAAGGAATACAGAAAGGGTCATGATTTCCACCAAAACTTGTCGTAATTAATGGGTCCTCTTCTGTCGTAGGCTCTTCTGTAGCAGAATCATCGGCTGCAGGTTCTTCAATGACAGGTGTCGTTTGATTGTAGTATAGAATGTAGGTCTTCAGTCCATCGTATAACGTCGAGATTGTGTAAGTAACCTTAAACGCATACTCAGCTCTATCGCTATCTTCTAGTGTGACTGTCAAGCCATTGTCGTTGTCTAAAAATTGAGCCATCAATTCGAGATACATGTCTAATTCACTTACTTCGTCACCCAAGACTGGTTCTTCAGTGGTTTCACCTTCAAGTAACGTGTAACTTAACAAATCTGCTGAACCAAGGTTTGACAAAAGCAAGGCATTAACGCTTGTGGCTTGTAAAGCAAAATCTTCGACAGAGACTGTCGATGATTCAATCAATGGTTGCTCTGATGTTGTGACCATCGCTGCTTGATCGCATCCTACTAATACAAATATTGCAGTTAAAATCGTAGCTAATAAATATAATTTCTTCATCTGTGTGTCCTCCTGTTTGATTCATATTTAGTGTGGGTTTGAACCCATATTCGTTGTTGTAGTTGTGGTTGAGTTTTGATTGTTAGTCGTCGTTGTTGGTTGATCCATCATATTATGAGTCGTTGTTGTTGTTTGGGTTTGGGAAGTATTCGTCGTAACTGTCGTAGTGGTCGTTAGTAAAGTCGTTGTCCCATCGTCACTACTCCCATGCTTTCCCATTGGGACAAAATCATCCTCAGTTGCTTTTGTGTTTCCTTTATTTTGTCTGTTGCCAGTCATTTCATTTTGCATTCCGTTGTGCTCAATGGTGTATTTATAAATGGAAGTCGAACTTGCGTTATCATATTCAATGTTCACTTGAAACTGGCCTTGTTCGATGGTGCTTCCGTAATTCGCTGAAAATTCAACTTGGAAGGAATCTCCATTTGTTGCTTTGACTCTTTCTACATTTAACAATAATTGAGCGAATCCTTGAGTTTCAATAGAGGCTTTCAAATTACCGTTCTTCATTTGAACAGAGATGATGGCTTCATTTTGAAGTTGGTTGTCTACGTATTGAAGGTATCTGTATGCTTGAGCGTCTTCAGTCGATTGATCCTCGACGAGTACATAGCGAGACTCACTCAGGGAAGCGCGAAGGCTAACCATGTTGCTAGTGGATTCACCGGAATAAGTTGCCTGAATCTCGAAGGTGTTCTCTTCATGATAGAGCATTCCCGTAATTTCAGTCATTCCATCGGCTTCAGAAAGGTTATAGTAGAATTTATATTCAATCAGGTTTCCAACGCAATCTTGGTTTCGATATAAAATGTAATATTGATATTCTAGATTATCAGAAGTAAGACTTTGTGTTAACATCGTGTCTTGATCTCCCAAAACCGTTTCCATCATGTTAAGGTACTGATTGATTAAATCGATGTCATCTTCCAAAACTGCTGTAGTATCAAGTGCATAAGGTGTGACTTCAAAGGATAGTGGCGTAGCATCAATCTCTGACAGCAGAGAAGAAGCTGAAATCGCCTGGAACGCCAAAATTTCAGTTTCGGTTTCAAAAGGAGTCGTTGTTGTAGGACCTTGAATAAAGAGAGTATATCCGCCAATCGACAAAACGCCTAAGAACAAGAATGTAAAGGTGTAAGTCATGACCCTTCTTAAATTCCATAAAATGCGGGGGCTTGTTTCTTCTCTAGGCAAAATATTGACTTTTGATAAGTCAATTCTATCGATTACTTCAGGCAATTCATTAAGCGCCATTGATTTCAGTTTTGATTTAAGAACGCTAGTCTTCATTTTGGATTCCTCCTTCCATATGATTTTTCATTTTTTTGATTGCTTTATTATATATCCATAATACCGTGCCAATCGGTTTTTTTGTAACTGTGGCTATATCTTTGAATTTTGTATCGGAAACGATTCTCAGAAGAACAATCTCTCGTTCAGTATCATCAAGAGGTTTCAGCATTTCTTCCATCTCGTATGATTCTTCTTTAGGAGCTTCGTCTACGGTAGCATCAAAGACATAACTTGATTCTATCGGATCATATACGCTTACTTTTTTGAATTTTCTAATGTGATCAATTGCAATGTTCTTTGCAATTTGCAGTAACCATGCATTGAAATTACGTCCTCTTTCATAAGTGTTAATTTTGCTTAGCATTTTAATGTAAGTATCCTGCATTAAATCCTCGGTTTGCGATTTGTCGTTCACAATGGCGACGATTATCGAAAACACACCTCTTTTGGTATGTTCGTATACAGTTTCGAATGCTTGGTTGTTCTTTTCAATCAGTAAGTCTATATAATCGTCGAAGTTGATATTCTCCACTCTATCACCGCCTCGAGGATTATTATAACATATTTTGTTTGGACTGTTCAGTTGAACAATCAATTTCACTACATATACGAGTGAGGGTCCATATTTATTGGCTATTCGACAATATTTTTTTTACCAAGTTTACAAAGTGGGGCATCTATATTATAATACTCTTATCATAAAGGCGGGAAAACAGATGAAGAGTAAACGCATATGGGAGTTGGATTTTTTAAGAGGGCTATCAATCATCTTAATGGTCTTAGACCATTTAATGTATGATCTGCAAAGCTTACCTTATTGGTTCTCTAATTTTTACCAAATGGATAAGCCTGTTGCGAATTTTCTTCTAAGCGCAGGACATTGGTATTGGAACTCTGACCTTCGTGCAAATTTCCATTTTGTATTCGTTGCGATATTCTTGCTTGTGAGTGGAATCAGCTACAATTTTAGCAGATCTAATCTGAAAAGAGGTATTCGTTTTACCATAGTTGCCTTGCTAATTACTGTGATTACAATGGGCGTTCAAATTGGATTTGGGTTGGACATCGGAATCGTATTTGGGATTATTCACATGTTTGCAATTGGAACACTGCTTGTATGGCTATTTAAGAAGATATGGGACAATGATGTCTTTATCTTCATTGTAGGTGTTTTGATTATTGCTTATGGGGTCTATTTCAAGTTTTGGGATGTAACCTATTATAATACGCTTGATTTTCCCAAATTATTGGAAGTTATCATCGGAATCAAAGGATATGGTGCAGATCATTTCGGAATATTCCCATACGTCGGTGTTATTTTCATCGGTACGGTTATCGGAAAACAATTTTATCAAGCCAAAGCCAGCCTACTTCCAAGTTGGGACAAAGCCTGGAATAAGCCTTTCGTTTTTGCTGGAAAATATACACTTTGGATTTTTGTGACGCATCAGTTAATCATCATGGCACTTGTCTATATCATAGGATATATGTCCGGTTTCCGGATTTAGGAGGATAACATGAATATAAACGTTAGTATGTATGAAACAATTTTAGAAACAAAAAATGAGACGCCGAGTAACAATGCGCTTTTGTTCTTGAATAAATATGTAGATTATGAAAACCTGATTTATGAAATTGATGATTTCAGCAATGGCCTTCATCATTTAGGATTGAAACCCGGTGATACGGTTACAATGGCAATGCCTAATATTTTTGAATCCATTTATGCTTTTTATGCCGTCAATCGAATCGGTGCAATCAGCCATTTGGTCCACCCAATGACGCCTGTCAAGCAAATGGAAAGATTTATGGCAAAAACCGGGTCAAAGATTTTGATTATTGTCGACACTTTTTTTGAACACTATAAAGAACTGCTTGAAAACAAAGAAATCAGAATGATTCTAGCAAACCCAACCAGAACTTTGGGATTCGTCAAAAAAATTGGATACAAGGTCATTAATCGTACTAAACTAAAAAACATTCGACTGAACTCTCAGGTAATGTCTTATTCAAGTTTATTAGGTAAAAGAGCAATCGAACAATTGCCGAAAATCAATTCGAAGAAGACGAGCGTTTATTTACATAGCGGTGGCACTTCCGGTGAGCCAAAAACCATTGAACTATCTAATTTCGCAATCAACTCACTTGCTTCTCATACCGCTCATATACTAGGAGAAAACAATTTCAAAAACAGACACATGCTTGCAGTGCTTCCCTTATTCCACGGATTTGGTCTGTGCATGGGAACACATGCCATGCTTTGTTTTGGAGGCGTCGATACCTTGATGCCTAAATTTGATGCGATTCAAACCATAAAATTACTCAAAAACAATCAAGTCAATTATGTTATCGGAGTACCATCCCTATTTGAAAACTTGATTGGAAAACATGAAATCAGAGGCGCACATTTAAAAAATCTCCACCAAGCTTTTGTTGGAGGAGATTATGTTGCACTTGACTTGAAAAACCGTTTTGATCGGTTAATGAAAGAATTTGGATCCAAAGCAAGACTTTTGGAAGGATATGGCCTTACTGAAGTTGTTACGGTTTGCTCCGTCAACACGCTTAAAGACCATTTGCAGACATCTGTTGGAAAACCACTTCCTGGACTTGAAATCAAAATCGTTTCCATGGAAGACAGGAAATTCCTTGAAATCGGAAAAGATGGAGAAATCGTCGTGTCAGGTGACACGATGATGAACGGATATTTGGAAAATAAGGCTCATCCAAAAGACAACCCTTTCCTGATTGACGAGAATAAGAAAAAATGGGTTCTTACAGGAGATTTTGGATTTATTGATAACGAAGGATACGTTCATTTCAAACAACGTCTGAAACGAATCATCAAAGTGTCGGGAATGCCGGTACTTCCTTCAGAAATTGAAAATCTTGTCATGAGTTTCGACGAAATCAAAGAAGTAGCGGCCATCGGAGTACCCGATTTGGAAAAAGGATCGATGATTAAACTTTACATTGTAGTCCATCCAAACGCCGTCGTTGAAATGCTTGAAAAGAAAATCAAAGAAGCCATTCGTATGGAACTGTCAGTGTATGCTCTTCCAAAGGACATCATCTATATGGATGAATTGCCAAAAACCATGATTGGAAAAACAGACACAAGAAAACTTGAATCTTTAGGATAAAAAAAAGCGGCCTTCGGAAAGGCCACTTTTTTTCAGTTTTAGAATAAACGCTTGTTGACGTCTCTGAAGTAGAACACGATCAACTGAACAACCATTTCTTGAATCTTTTCCACATTGTTTACGTTGTCTTTGAATACTACAAACAATGCTTGGATAAAGCTTGATGCTACAATCCTTAAGAAATAATCTTCAAATTTACCAGGATAATACTCTCTGATTTTGTTGACAACCAATAATTCAAGTTGGTTTTTGACTTGATGGTAATGGGTGCCATTTGAATTGAAAATCATAATGAAAATTTCTTTTGTGTAAGGACGAAGCACATTCATGACATAGGTGACGATTTGATCAGCTTCTTTTTTAGACTCAATTTGAGTAATATGAAGCTTTCTGTCGAAAGATTCCAAATCATTGATTGCGTTTTGTGCTGGTAACAAGACTGCATTAAACAATGCTTCCTTGTTTTCAAAGTAACGATAAATGTTACCAACAGTGATATTTGCACTATCCGCAATTCTTCTCATGTTAGCGTTTTGGTATCCTCTTTCGAAGAACTCGGCAATTGCTCCCTCAACAATCGCGTTCTTGACTGATTCCTTTAATACTTGCATACGATACCTCCTTCTTATAAGAATAGTTTTTCTCCCATTGTAAATTTCTGTCAAAAGCAGAATGTTGTACAACAGATAATTTACAGATTCATTATATACGATTGAACAGAATAATGCAATTACATTGAAGTAAATTATCGAAATTATATTTTTTTATAACAAAACTTTAAATAATGCACCAAAATTGTAAGAATTTTTATATGTATATGATTAATGTATAATTCACGGATGGCGTGCTGTTTACTGTTCTAAACTTACAATGTCGAAAAATAGAGATAAAACATTCAAGCATGTTGACATTAGTATACATTGATTATATAATTTTCATATAGGTTAGGAAGAGGTGGTTGAAATGAAAAAGTTTTTTGCAAACTTAGTTATTTTCCTCTCCGTTCTGCTCATTACAGTTGTTGCTATTCCATGGAACAACCTAGGGCAATGGGGACTGAACATTAGTTTCTTGGGTGACAATGAATTAATGATCAAAGGCGGACTTGGCGCTTTTCTATTTATTTTGGGATTGGTCTTTCTTATTGTCAGTATCCGTGAATATAATTATGATAATGAAATTACGCAGGAGACAGCTAATGCAGCATTCCTTCCAATGTGGTTATTTAGTGTAGCCGCAACTGCGTATGCAACAATCCTCGTCGCATTCCTCTATACACGTGACACAGCGAACCAAACTGCATTGATCTATCTAGGCGGACTTGGTTTCCTTGAACTCAATATTTTGGGGTTCGGACATCTTTTGTCAAGTGGATTTAAAATCAGAAAGAACTTTTCTCGTATTATGATTTTTGTTTTCTTATTTGAAATTCTATTAATTAGTGGTGGTGCAGCTTATTACGTCAGAACATATATAATTACCAGTTATGCAACTATGTATACATACAACTATTTATTGGTTGGCGCAGTCACATTCGGGTTCTATATCCTTCATTTGATTATTCTTGCAATTAAAAAAAATAAAGTGTCAGAAGAAGAACTTCTTCAAGTAGATTATGAACCAGCGGCAAAACAAGCACAACAACAAGTTCAACAACAACAACAGCAACAACAACCCGCTCTATCGAAAAAAGCTGCTAAGAAACTACAAGAAGCTCCAGTCGACTCCAGAAAGACATTGATTGTTTCCAAGGGGGAAACAATTCAATCCAAAGGAAATGACATGGATCCGACGAATATGCTTTATGAAGATATCAATGTTGATCCAGAATTCTCGCAAACATCCAATCAAGCACGTCAAATCAATTCCATCGATTACTATATTGAAAAACCAAAAATGTTCAAACCGCTTGAACCTACGTTTGATTTATTGGTTGAATATGTCAGAGAACTTCCTAACGTGGTTACGAAAATCGCAGATGAAAAAATTACTTTCTATTTGGACCGCAATCCCTTCTTGGTATTGATTAACTATGGAAACTATTACCGCATGGCATTTAAATACGAACTTGAAAAAGGAATTCGTTTGATTATCAAATATCCTACTATTTCCAAAAACAAATCAACAAAAGACGATTTATGGTTTAAAGCAAACAATTACGGTGATCTTCCAAAAGAAGTCATTTATCAAATTGTCAAGTCTTCTTATGACCAATCTGTAAAATAAGCAATCTTTTTGATTGCTTTTTTTCTTCTCATTTTTAGTCAAATCGATTGAAAGGAAACGCTTTCTATGATAAAATTTTCTAGTGAGGTGATGCAAATGAAAATTCAAGAGGTTGAAGAACTTTTACAGGCATTAAGCAACAAGAAAGCAACGCTCTCAAAAGCAGAGTTAAAAGAACGGTGTGATGATTTCGATAAATTATATATTTTTGAGTCCACAACGTTTGATAACGGCGATTTCTCTTTTGAAGATGTTTGTTTCTTGTTGGAGGACCATTCAAGGATTTTTCCTGACAAAAGCGAACACATCCGCAAGGCAATCATCAATAATTATCATGCAATTCAAATGGTTCACAAACTCGTAAAAGAGAAAAAAGAACTCAGTGAAACAATTTTAAAAGATCTACATCAAGTGTTGGTTGACGGGATGATACCTGGAGGCGTTTATAGAACCAGAGACTTATTCATTCTCGGTGCGAAACATGTTCCGCCCACCTATCTTAAAATTTTCAAAAAAATGGATGCTTATTTCCAAGATATGCAGGAACCAAGTTTAAAAGGACTTGAAAAAGCGGCCTTCGCCCATCTCCAAATTTTGAAAATATATCCATTTATGGATGCAAATGGAAGACTTGCAAGATTGTTACTCAATTATCAGCTTGAACTTGAAGGATTCTTACCCGTTTCAATCACAAAAGGACTTAGAGACGAGTATTTTGGAACGATTGATGAATACAAAATCAATAAAGACATTGTTCCATTCACCGAGTTTCTCGCGAAACTCGAAGAGAAAAGAATCAAAGAGTTTCTGGAAAGAGAGTAGATTACTCTCTTTTTTTCAATTATAGACAGAGGGATGAAATATGATCTATGTAAATTATCCTGATTTAGAAATCAGGAGACTATCTTTTTATTTGGCAACGGAAGAATACATGGCTTTGCATTACCCTGAAAACGAATACTTTTTCATGTGGCAGGTCAATCCGACTGTTATTTTCGGACGAAACCAATTGATTGAAAATGAAGTCAATTTAGAGTACGTCAAAAGCCACAATATCCAGTATTATAGAAGGAAATCAGGTGGAGGATGCGTGTACGCTGACTTTTCAAACATCATGTTTTCTTTCATAACACCAACGTTTCAAAAGGATTTTGTTTTCGAAACCTATTTGAACCGGATTGTTTCTTCGCTTAATTCTCTCGGACTTGACACTCATTTTTCGGGAAGAAATGATATATTGATTGGAGAACAGAAAATATCGGGGAATGCGTTTTACAGAATCGGAAACCGTTCTTGCGTTCACGGAACCATGCTTTTTGACACGGACCTGTCCGTTATGGTCAAGGCAATCACACCTGACAATGAAAAACTGATTTCAAAGGGAATCGATTCCGTCAGAAAACGCGTCACCAATTTAAAAGACCATTTTGACCTTGATATTGAGACGTTTAAAATAGAGATGAAAAAGCGTCTCTGCGATAGCGAAATCACTTTAACAAAACAGGATTTGATTGGAATTGCGAAAATTGAAACGACCTATCTTGATCCAAGTTTCATCTATGGAAAAAACCCTGGATACACCTTAATTAAAAAAGGAAGACTCACAGTAGGACAGATGGAAGTTCGATTAGAACTGAAAAATGACATCATAAAAAAGATGAATATGCTCGGAGACTACTTTCTCGTTGGAGATACCGATATACTGTTGGATCAATTCATCAATATTGAGTTTTCTCGCCCTGCTTTTTCAACAGTTTTGAAGAAAATTAATCTCAAAGAATTCGTCTATAATCTGGACGAATCGGAATTTTTAGATTTGTTATTTGAACGCGCTTAGTTGTGATATAATATTTCTTGAGGTGAAAATCAAATGTCCGAAATTAAAGTTACGAGCCTTCATCCATTTCACGTCGAACTGAACGCAAAGATGGAAGAATTCGCGGGTTATGACATGCCGATTGTCTACACGACAATCCAAGAAGAACACCTCGCCGTCAGGAACGACGTCGGGATGTTTGATGTCTCCCACATGGGAGAAATCGAAGTTAGAGGAAAAGACGCTTTAAAGTTTGTTGATCACATTTTTACCAACGAAATTCTATCCAAACCTTTTGGAAAAGTCGTTTACGGGTTCATGTTATATGATAACGGAACCATCGTGGATGATTTACTTGTTTATTTAGTGAACGAAGAAAATTGTTTCCTTGTCGTCAATGCAAGCAATGTTGCGAAAGACTATGCTTGGATTGTAGAGCAAACTGCGGGATTTGATGTCACTGTTGTTAACTTATCAGATGAATATTCCGAAGTTGCAGTGCAAGGACCGAATGCCGAAAAGAAGATGTTAGAAGTGTTTGGACTGGACTTGTCCGAGTTAGCCTTCTTTACATTTAACAGATTTATGATTAATGGATCCGTTTATTTGATTTCACGTACAGGGTATACAGGAGAAGACGGATTTGAAATCTACGGAGCCAATCTTGATATTCCTGAAATTTGGGATAAACTTCATCATGCTGGAGTAAGGGCTTGTGGGCTTGGATCAAGAGATACGCTTCGTTTTGAAGCTGCTCTTCCTTTATATGGACACGAAATATCAGATCAGATTACACCGATTACGGCTGGACTAAAAGTATTTGCCCGAGTAGACGAAAAAACTGATTTTATCGGAAAAAATCCGCTCCTTCAAGAAATAGAAAATGGTAGTGCCAAGAAAGTCGTTGGTATTGAACTCACTGAAAAATCGATTCCAAGGCAAGGATACCCCGTCTATATGAACGACGAAGTCGTCGGAGTCATAACGACAGGATATTTGTCAATTAGCCTTGATAAGCCAATTGCCATGGCACTTGTCGATAAAGCCGCATCAAAAAAAGATACGCCAATCGCGGTTGGAATTCGCAAAAAGTTAGTACCCGGTTTTGTTAGAGATAAAAAATTCTTAAAGAAAAATTATAAAACTAATTAGGAGGAACTCATGTCAAAAGTCGTTGAAGGTCTATTATATTCAGAAAGTCACGAATGGGTCAAAGTTGAAAGCAACGGAGTCGTCATCGTGGGTATTACAGATTTCGCACAATCTCAACTTGGAAGCGTTGTCTTCGTAGATTTACCAGAAGCTGGCACTAAGTTGCAAAAGGAAGTTGAATTTGGAGCCGTAGAGAGCGTCAAAGCTGCTTCCGATTTGATTTCTCCAATCACCGGAGAAATCTTAGAAATCAACGAAGACTTGATTGGGGAACCTGAAAAAGTTAACGAAGATGCATTTGCCGCATGGATGTTGAAAGTTGAACTAACTGATCCAAGCGAACTGGATGATTTGTTGTCACCAGCACAATACGCCGAATTGATAAAGTAGGCAAAATCGTGTTCAAATACTTTCCGCATACCATAGCGGATTTGGACGCCATGAAAAAGGTCGTCCAAATTGAAAATCTAAATGAAATGTTTGAAGACGTCCCCAAAGACGTCTTGTTTAACGAAGATTATGATATTCCTTCTCAACTGTCTGAATCTGAAATCAGATCCTATTTTGCTGAACTTGGAAGATTAAACAAAGAACTAACGATTTTTGGAGGTCATGGGTTTTATGATCATTATGACCCTTCCGTCATCAATTCTTTGCTCTCCCGTCAAGAATTCTTGACTGCTTACACACCTTACCAACCCGAAGTGGCACAAGGAACCCTTACATACATCTTCGAATATCAGTCCATGATTCAAACCTTAACAGGAATGGACACTTCCAATGCTTCCATGTATGACGGTTCTACCGCAACTGCAGAAGCGATGTTCATGGCTGAATCGATTACAAAAAGAACCAAAGTCTTAATGCCAAAAAACGTCAATCCATTGATCCAAAACGTCGTTAAAACTTATGCGCATTTCAAAGGAATTGAAGTGGTTATGGTTGAGATTAAAGACGGATTGGTCGATCGAGCTGACTTGGCGAAAAAATGTAATGAGACAGTAGCGGCCATCATCGTTCAAAAACCGAATTTCTTTGGTTTGATTGAATCGTTCAACGATATCGCCGATCTAATTCATAGTGTTAAAGGTATATTAATTGAAAATGCTGATATTTCAACTTTGGGCGTTTTGAAGACACCGAAAGAAGACGGCGCTGATATCGCCGTGGGCGATTGCCAAAGTCTAGGAATGCCTGTTGCTTTTGGTGGACCTACACTGGGATATATGGCTACCCTCAAACCTTATGTTCGTAAAATGCCTGGACGTATCTGCGGAATGAGCATGGACACACAAGGTAGAAGGTCTTTTGTTTTGACACTTCAAGCTCGTGAACAACACATCCGTAGAGAAAAAGCCAATTCAAATATTTGTTCCAATCAGAGTCTGATGGCACTCTACGCTACGATTTATCTTTCCTTAATGGGTCCTATGGGACTGAGAGAAGTCAATGAACTCAGTTATCAGGGAGCACATTATTTATACGACAGCTTATTGAAAACAGGCAAGTTTACGCCCGCATTCAAGGCTCCTTTCTTAAAAGAATTTGTGGTGGAAACCAAGATTCCTCAAGATTTGATTCAAGAAGCACTTAAAAAAGCAGATATCGTAGGCGGATTTTCTTTAGAAGAGATTGGCCCAGAATATGAAAACTTGATTTCATTTGCTGTAACTGAAAAAAGAACGAAAAAAGAAATCAATAAACTCGTTTCAGTTTTGGAGGGGTTATCATGGTAAATTACATACCTCTCATTTTTGAAATTTCAGAAAAAGGTAGAGTTGGATATTCCCTGCCTCAAACTGCATTTCCTGAGTACACGGTGGATACGATTGATTTTTCATTATTAAGAGAAGAATTACCGAATCTTCCTGAAACTTCAGAACTCAACGTTATTCGTCATTTCACGAATATTTCAAAGCTGAACTTCGGAGTTGAAAACGGATTCTATCCACTTGGATCTTGTACGATGAAGTACAATCCAAAAATCAATGAAGAAATCGCTTCAATGAGCGTCTTCAATAATCTTCATCCTTATCAGAGTGTTTCTTCCATTCAAGGCGTATTGAAAATCTATTTTGAACTTCAAAAAATGCTTTCGAATTTATCCGGTCTCGATGAATTTAGCTTAAATCCTTATGCAGGAGCGCATGGTGAACTCACTGGATTAATGATCATGAAAAAATATCATGAAGACAGAGGAGATTTCAAACGGACGAAAGTTTTGGTCCCAGATTCTGCTCATGGAACCAACCCCGCTTCAGCCACAGTATGTGGACTGCAGTCTGTTGAAATTAAGTCCAATGCAACCGGAAAAGTTGATTTAGATGCTTTAAAAGCAGCAATAAATGATGAAATTGCGGGAATCATGTTGACAAATCCCAACACTTTAGGTATTTTTGAAAGTGACATTGTTGAAATTGCAAAACTTGTTCATGAAGCCGGAGGTCTGTTATACTACGACGGCGCGAACATGAATGCACTCTTAGGCGTCTCTAGACCAGGAGACATGGGATTTGATATTTGTCACATCAATTTACACAAAACATTCTCCACTCCTCATGGAGGAGGCGGACCGGGATCCGGTCCGGTAGGCGTCAAGCAACACTTAGCACATTTGCTTCCAAACCCAAGGGTGAAGAAGCAAGAGGACTATTATTTCATTGAAAATTCTAAGAATGCGATTGGACAGATTTCTTCTTTCTTCGGAAACTTTAAAGTCTGGCTCAGAGCGTATGTCTATATTTTAACTCTAGGAAAAGAAAACATTGTCAATGTTGGACCTTATGCGGTTCTCAATGCGAATTATGTGAAAGAACTGCTGAAGGATGATTATCTTCTTCCAATTAAAGGCTTCTGTATGCATGAGTGCGTGTTTGATGGATTGCTCGATCAATCATCAGGTGTCAAGACTCTAGATGTCGCAAAACGGATTCTCGACTTCGGCATGCACGCTCCAACAATCTATTTTCCATTATTATTCCATCAATCAATTATGATTGAACCCACGGAAACAGAATCAAAACAAGCACTTGACCGTTTTGTCGATGTGATGAAACAAATCGCAGTAGAAGCAAAGGAAAACCCAGACTTTGTGAAATCTGCCCCACACACCACACCCATTACACGAATCGATGAAGTGTTTGCGGCAAAAAGAATGATTTTAACATATAAAGATTATATCGATGCACAATTAGACATTGAATAGGGGGAAACGTTATGAATATTACTGCTGGTTTCGGGATTGGTATCGTTGACATCGTCATCGTACTTGCAGTCATCATCTTCGCAATTCTCGGATGGAAACATGGATTTTTAGTTAAAATAGTTGAAATGGCTTCAGGAATTTTCGGGCTTCTAGCCTCCATCATTCTTGCGAGACCTTTCGCAACCGTGCTTGACAAATGGATTGGTGAGCCGATTGGAATTAAAATCACAGAGTATTTACTATCTCGAACAGATTTGTTCTCGGGGACACTGAACGAATCTAATGTTCGAGCGGCCTTCGAAGGCATGAGTTTGCCGACGTTTATGGTCGACTGGATCGTAAATAGCATTGACTTTAATCAACTCACGATTACCATCGTAGACGCGATTACGCCTCTGATCAAATCACTTGCTTTGCTTGTGATTTCCTTCTTGGTGCTTTTCTTTGGATCAATGCTGGTCTTCTTAATTTTGAAACTACTTGCCAAAATGATCACTTCAATTCCGATTATCAAACAAGTCGATAAAATTCTTGGAGTCTTATTTGGTCTTTTAAAAATCGCTGCCATTGTCTACATCTTATTGTTTGTATTGGCATTGCTGATTACAATTCCTGCAATCAATAATCTGATTGGACCTTTCTTGATTGGCGACATGGCCCTTCAGGATCCGGAGCAGTTCAGATTATCGAAATGGCTCTATAATAACAATATATTGAAACAGCTAATCGATTTCTTTATTTAGAGTAGGAGAGAACTCCTGTTGCGCTTCTTTAGGAAGACAACAGGAGTTTTTTTTATGGATTTTTATCAATAGAAAAATATTTTAAAAAATTTAATAAAAGAGTATTGACAATTATTATCAACAATGATAACATTATAGCATGTGATAACATTAAACAATTTGAGAATGAAAGGAGAGCACTATGAATCAAACAGCCATCAACAGCATGATGAATCCAATTCGGATTAAAATCATCCAAGAATTGACATTGAAAAAAGAAGCAACCACGAAAGAAATTCAATTGGCATGCGGAAACATTCCACAAGCAACTCTATACCGACACTTGAGCGTTTTGGTGAAAAGCGATATCATTCAAATCGCATCTTACAATCAAGTAAGAGGCATCCTAGAAAAAGTCTATACCATCAAGACGAATCCTTCGATTGAGCTCAACAAAGATTTTAATAAGTTGACAAAAGAAGATCTTTCACTGCTTTATTCGCAGTTTACAATTGGTTTGCTTACAGATTTTGAGCACAGTCTATCAAAAGAAGAATCCGTTGAACAATTAAAGAGAAAGATAGGATTTCAAAGTTCATCGCTTCTGTTAACAGATGAAGAACTTGTTGAAATGATGAGAGAACTCGGCGGAGTTATTCAAAAAAGACTAGCTTACACAGCATCAGAAGGTAGATTCCTAAGAAAATTGTCCCACATTGTCACAACGTCTTAACAAAATATAAATCAGATACAATAAAAATCAACTCATAAGGAGAGTTCATATGTTAGTAGATATTTTAAAAATTTTATGGCCGGTTCTATTACTCCAAGTCATTCTCCAAGTCATTGCTTTGATTAATTTAAAAAACAGAAAACAAGTCAGATTCCATAACAAATGGATTTGGGTCGCCATTATAATTTTAGGAGAGATTTTAGGCCCGATTGCTTATTTCTTATTTAGAGGAAACGAAGATGAACCCAGCAGTAACGATTAGAAACCTCGTAAAGAACTACGGTGGTGTCAACGCAGTTGACCATTTGAATTTAGAAGTTCCTCAAGGGTCTATCTATGGATTCTTAGGACCGAATGGAGCCGGAAAAACCACAACGCTTAAAATGATTGTTGGATTGACCGACCCAACCGAAGGCGAAATTGAACTTTTTGGAAATAAAGTCGCTTTCGGAAGCGATGCATTTAGAGAAGAAATTGGATTTCTACCTGACGTACCAGGATTCTATGATTGGATGACTTCAAAGGATTATCTTGAATTCGTCGGAACACTGTACCAGCTATCCGGGGATGTTCTTCAAGAAAGAATCAAAGAACTATTGGATTTAGTCGGATTGACAAAATCCAAAAACAAAAAAATCGGTGCGTATTCTCGTGGAATGAAACAAAGACTTGGAATTGCCCAAGCGCTTGTTAATAACCCAAAGATTATTTTTCTTGATGAACCCGTATCCGCATTGGATCCGATTGGCAGAAAAGAAGTTATGGACATTATCGGGAAATTGGCTGGTAAGATTACAGTTCTATTTTCATCCCATATCCTCGCCGATGTCGAAAGAGTTTGTGACCAAGTCGTCATCATCAACGAGGGTAAAATGGTGCTTCAAGATTCAATGGAACACATTCGTCAGATGGCAATTAGTCGAAATATAGAAATTGAGTTTGAAAATGATGACGTGGAGATCTTTACAAGTGAACTTGAAGGTGATTCTAGCGTCGATTCAATCGAAAAAATGATGAAAAGAGTCGTCATCAAGTCAAATGATTTAAACCAATCCAGAATCAAAATCAATCAAGTATTGAATAACAATCATATTTTGCTCAAAAAGTTTATCATTCAAGAGGCGACTTTAGAAGACATCTTCATTCAGGCGGTGAATGGAAATGATTAATGTGAGCTTTCTGAAGAAAGAAATCAAAGAGACTTATAAAACGCCCAAATTGATTATCGTACTTTCGCTATTCCTATTCTTTGCGGTGCTCGGACCCTTGACTGCAAAATATATGAACGAAATCATCAGTTTGGCAGCTGCAGATATCACCATTTCCTTCCCTGACCCCACTTTCATGGATGCTTGGGTACAGTTTTTCAAGAACAACTCTTCATTGTGTCTCATTGTGTTCCTAATCATCATGACAGGAACGGTCTCTCAAGAGAAGAACAAGGGATCGATAATCCTGGCACTCACAAAAAGAGTGTCGCGACTGAATTTTCTTTTAAGCAAACTCGTTGCAGGAATTCTATTATTTACAGTCAGTTACATTATTGCGTTTTTAGTCAGTGGAATTTACACCCAGATTTTATTTGGAGAATACTTCTATGAAGGTCTTGGAATGTCTTTGTTTGTCACCTGGCTGATGGGTGTTTTCTACACCAGTGTAGGCATCTTTGCGAGTGTAATTGGGAAAACCCCGACAGTTTCAGCATTATTCGGATTTGTAGCATATGCATTGCTCAATGTCTTCAACGTCATCGATAACGTTTCAAAATTCAATCCAGGTGGAGCCTCCTCGCTTGTGAACTCCGTCATGGCTGGAACTGCAGGAATGAGTGAATTATGGATCTCTGCGATTTCTACCTTGATAGGAGCGATGATTATCTTTTCATTCAGCTACTTGATTTTTAAGAAGCAAGAACTATAAGTTTTGATGTAATCTTCCTTGATAAGGGACTTTAGAAATGACAAAATCTCGATATTATTTTTATCAATCATTTCGGATTTTACTGTTTATCGCAAGTTTTTTAGGATTATGGCTATTGTCGAATCAAACCTTTTCTCAGTTGGGGAAATGGTGGTCAATCATTTGTACAGTCATTAATCTTGCGACGATATCCACTCTCCTTCTCTACGGAAAAAAGAATGGAATGAGTTACTCAGAAATCATCAGGTACCAGCCTAAAACAACAAGAGCAAAAACGAAGATACTGGGAATTGTGGTTGTAATGGTAGTGGGAATGGGCGGAATGTTTCTTGCTGGATTACTCGTTTACAGACAGTTTCCATACCTTGCAAAAAATCTGATTGAGCCAATCCCTTATGGGCTTGCTGCATTGAATATTCTATTACTTCCAATCACGACAACCTTGGCTGAAGACGGCCTATATCTCGGAATCGGAGTGAATCAATCCCCTAAGGGGAAACTTGCTTTTATCATACCAGCGCTGTTTTATGCGCTTCAGCACTCTTTTATACCGCTTTATTTTGATTTTTCCTATGTGATATATAGATTTCTATCTTTTTTACCGTTAACGATTATTTTATGTTACTGGTACTTTAAGAAAAGAAATCCCGTTCCGATTATGCTTGGCCACTTTGTCATCAATTTGGCAACTGTATTACAAATCTTTATTGTTTCAATGTGGCCTATTCTTTATGAATCCATGTAAATAAAAAAATGTAAGAAGACACCAACGTGCTTCTTACATTTTTATATTATTGTAGGATAAAGTGTTTGGTTATTTACGTAACCTTATAATCTAGAATGGCTTCCTTTAATGTTGAAACCAGATTCTCCTGTTTGACCTTTTTCACGACGCGTCCATCAACATAAAGCAATGCTTCCAACTTTCCTCCGGCAATCGCGATATTCGCTTCTTTCGCTTCTCCGGGTCCATTTACAGCACAT